>Ga0209780_1002192_pt1 | contig 13700 bp, 11 predicted proteins | sample WorMetexBAHAMAS2_FD_187384 | JGI IMG/M metagenome (GOLD analysis project Ga0209780, IMG submission 187384) | Marine gutless worms symbiont microbial communities from Max Planck institute for Marine Microbiology, Germany - Inanidrilus exumae... | ecosystem: Host-associated > Annelida > Digestive... | reverse complement strand
GTCGCCGAGAAACAATTACAGTGGTTGCACAGCAGCTGCTCATGAACTATGCACCAGCCACCGAAACACTTCTTCACTCCAACTGCCAGTTGATGTATGAAGATAAATCGAAACACACCAGTACTCCAAAAATATAGAGCAGGTCCAAACTAGATAGACCTCTACACCCCAGCGAAGATTCACCTTAACAGCCTGCTGTAACCTTGACCTTTGACCTTCAGAATCTACCGTGGTCATCATTCCCTGTGAGTTTCAATGAGACTGCATAAGCCGTTCATGAGATACTGTGGTATCAAGATCTGTCAGGATGGACGGTTGTTGGGTGGCGAAGACATAATAATATAAAAAGGTTAATGTAACCTGAACCACGTCCTCTCTCAGAAAAGTTATCGAACTTGACTTAAGCCTACAAGTCACTCAGACCACATTAGACAAAACTAGACAAACAATAACTACAAATCAGTGGCCACTAAACCAGTATGCTTGTGCGTGTGTGTGTGCACTGTTACAGAGTGGATATTTATGGACACCATCCACTTGCAAGCCACGGTGTTCCTACCATACATTCCGTCACGACAGATGTGCAAGAATTAGCAGACAGTGCAACAACAACACATCTGCCAAAAAATTTACCGAAGCAGTTCTTTGCCTAACCATCACCCTTCACTGCTTTGATGTAGTTGATTGATTGGATGACACTTTGACAAGTACAAGTGGTAAGTGACAAGCTACTGCACAAGAACATCCGCAGTAATTCACCTGCTGTGAGACCAGGAAGAAGTCTTTGTCATACTTCATCATTGCTTGTCGATAAGCTTCAATTTCCTCCGCACTCCATACACTGGTTTCTGCATCCCGCATTCACAACAACGACAATGACAACAATGCTATCAATGACACACGTTTCTGCAAAACCCACTCTCTCTGGTAAGAAAATGAACGTTTAATGAACAAATACTGATTTTTTCCTCCATTTGCATCAAAATAAAACTTTAACAGATAACTGTAGCAGGTTTGCACATCACAGATGCTTACCAAACAGTGTCTAAGTACTGAAGGAACTCAAACAACAGACATCAACCAACGGAGATCAGCCACCGTACCCCAACGTTTCACAAACAACCAAAGGCCTCCTGAGGGAAGGGTAATGACTCTCTTTACACTGGCTCAGTGACATCAGGAGCCGACATCATAACAGGAATTCAACTTACAATTGAATTTTGTTTCCAAAAAATTTTTATCACCCATAACAGATCGCACAAAACGCCTGACACTGACAGTAGCTATCAACTTTCCACTTTCTGTGATCAGTTATCCATCAAAATGGCAACAATTTGACAAGAGCAAGATGAAAAACGACGGCCACCTTGGTATATGTAGCTATGCAACGTGTTCTCTTCTGGTACACCTGGCTTCTGCTGCATCAGTTTCATAGCTGCCTTCTGCACACGACATAGACACATTGATTTAACGGTCATTTGCCACATGCAGCTGGCTAGCCATGTGCTCCTCCTAGATTTTGACTCGGTTACCAGTGGCTGGATGTCAATCACATCATTGATGAAAGTAATAACAATACAGCAATTTATAACATGCCAGTTCCATGGATTCTGAGGCGCAGAGGACGTTACGGGACGCGACTAAGTTCGTTCATAAAAAGCAGTGTGTGTCCTTAGTCTTGACTTGAACGTAGGTTGCGATGGACTGGACTGGATATTGACTGGTAAGGAGTCCCACACAGTTGGTGAGGTGAAGCAGAAGGATCGTCTGGCGAAGTCAAATTCGATGTAAGGAATCATATCATAATCATAATCATACACATATTTATATAGCGCCATTACGCGGAAGCTTCCGAGGCGCTTAATGGTAAGCAGGCAGCACTTGGGCGAGTAGACGAGTGGCACGTCGGTCTAGCACAGATGCGAGCAGCCAGCAGTTCACTCAGAAACGCTGGAGTCGATGTCAAAATGACTTTATATGTGGTTAGTGTGATCTTAAAAACCATTTCTTTACCCATTACCCCGACTGACGAAGCCATTCCAGATACCCAGTACCCGGCATGCCTTCTACTATGCAGTTCTGTAAAGCAATATGCACTTATGCACTGTATGCCAAACTGCAATTATCAGAACAAAACATCTATCAACGACAACAATTACCAACGTGTTCATCATTTAGACTTCATCTTCTGAATGCAATGTGTTATCACAATACTGAATGTTCCAAGCTTGTGAGCTAAACAGAAGGACAATGTACTTTACAACAAGCAAAAGTTTAATCACTGAAAACTTTGTAACGATTAACTGCCAGATAATGTGAACAGGTACAGTTCTAAACACAGTAGGTAACATACCCGCACATCACCGTGGCACAGGTTCAGCACGTGGTGAGCGTATTCTTTGTTTGCTCCACTGCCTCGGACCGCCGCACAGCAAGCAAAGTCCATCAAGTGACGCACTGCACAGTCAACATATTTCATTAATGAAATAGTCACCAGTCACTTATGTACATACACACACACACACTTTCAGGTATGCCTGGGTCAGCTGATTGCTCTCTTGATGTTTCACTCTGTCTATGTTTAACTGGCCGTTTTTACACAGTCATGCTAGGCTGGTCCAAATGAAAACCACGGGGATAATTGGAGTGGGTTTATACAGCCAAGATGGCTTTCCTGATGCCCAACTAAGTGTCAAAGCACACAATTCACTGGTTGCCGACTACTCATGCAGACGTAAACCACCAAGATCAGTCACTAAATGTCATTATTTACTCATCCACGATCCAACTGCTCAGGGAGATCAGTGGTACATTCACCATACACCATAGACCTGACAGTGCATAGACGTGTTTTGGGTTATACCAGTATGTAATGTTACACCCCGAACAACTCCGAAGAACTCTAGCTGACAACAATCATATGACACGCACCCTCCTCCTCACTGACAAAGTCCATAATTGACGGATCCCAGACCAGATCTTCACGGCTTGGCTCCTGCATTGCTTGTAGTTGATCACCTGCAACAACGTACACATCTCTTCAACTCTCTTAACTGCTGAAACAATGCGTAAGTTGACCACAAAATATCACATAAAAATATGCCACGTTTTCCTGAACAAACGCCATTGCTAATGGCAGCCAGCGCACTTATATTGGGGAGAGTTAGTTAGTTGGAGTTTAACGTCCCCTTTCAGCACAAATATGGCTATATCAGAGAAAAAAGGTCGGGTGAGAGCTATCCCGACCCAGTGAAAAAAGGCCAGCGATATAAACCTCAACCCTGACCGCCTTTTTGTTCAGCAGCCACCCCAAAGGGAAAGGGATCGAGAGGCTCATTTAAATTATTACGCTAGCGCCTACAAAAGGGAAAGAAAACTATCGAACCACAAGACTAAACTAAACCAAATAAACAAAACACCAGAATAAATCTTAACTAAGCAATACAGATAACACAAAATAAACAAAACCAAACTAAACCCAGGTTTGATCACCTCCAACAATCTCCGGCCTGGAAACAAAGTGGTGACTATTCTGGTAGAAACGGAAGGGATGGACGAAAGAAGAGAATAGGTAAAGCGAACAAGAAAAGGAAAAAGGGAAAAAGTAAAAAAGAGCAAAAGATGAGGAAGTGAATAGACAAGGGAGGAAAAAACAGGAAAGGGGATACCCTGGCCACATGCGGGGTTATATTGGGGAGAACATGCTAGAGTTATCCTCAATTGTGTTACACCTGCACCGCCTCCGTACCATCACATCCAGGACAAGACAACTAAAATGACACTCACCACAGAATTCAGGAATGTCAGCCTGGTACTCTGGTCCTTCGTTGATGTGCCTAACATACAAAACACACAGTGACAGAACACATGAATAACTCCACAATCGATGATGTAATTATTATATGCACTGCTACACCAACAAATGCAAACAGCATAACATAGCTATCACACACAAACCTACAGCAAATACAATAGCAGCAACAGCGCATAACAGCCAACATGTTTTCCGAAAGTTAAAGCCAGTTATAAAATCACTCACGTAATATCCAAACTCACACACCGATGAACATATACTGCATAAACCTGGCTTACGGGGTTGCTCCTCCCACTATTTTTCCTCCATTTTCAACAAATCTGTGTATCGTCTTGGCAAATACCAACACTTTCTATATCCTCCTCAACACCATCCCACCACGTTGTCTTCCGTTGTCCCGTTCTTCTCACTGCTAAAACCTCTGTCATTGTACAACATCTAAGCCAATCAGTATCTTTACATTCAACATGTCCAAACCATCTCACTCTACCTTTCCTAATCACCCTGCCGCCTACTGGTTCCAATCACTAACAATTCTCTGAGCCGTGCATACAACATGACCTGCTGTGCGTACAACACCACAGAGACCAAAGTGACTCACGGTAGAATGTCCGTCTGAGGCGGAGGAGCAATGTCTGCCTCCTGGACCACTTCTTCGGACACTATTGTTGTCAGGTTGCTAAGCACATCCTCTTCCAATTCTTCCTCGTCCTCATCAACTGTAGTCGGCGGAATCACGTGACTAATGCTGCTACTTAGGCTGTCTGGAAGTGCACCAACAGGCAACCCGTTGAACACTTCAAACTGGCAATGATACAATTAATATAAGCACAATATTAAACGGACGCATATAATTACATCAGTACATTTAAACAAACAGCTTCTTTCTTAACTTGTATAATATGAAATTAAAATACTTATTGTCACTATATCAGTCACATATTTTGTTGATATAAATCCAGCAAACACAAAGAAACATTATTACACTGATAATTATCCTATTCTGTACAAATTACTGCACACCTACACAGATGTACAGTATATGCACATTCTGTTTATTTGAAGATGACAACCCCAAGCTTAGCAGCTAAGCTATTTCCAGCCAAACAGCACAAAAACTCTCAGTGGAATTACTTACTGCCGCGAAGAAGTCCCAGACGAAACCCAACAGGAGCAGATTTAGGAGACGGCTGGACTAATGAACAGAAGAGTCCCGATCCAGTCCGAACAGGACTCAGCATTGGTGGTGGAGTGTATGGTGTCAGTCCAGCAGAAGACGGAACTTGTACTGATAATGAAACAGCGCCGGCTGAAGATGATGTCTCTACCGACAGCTGCGGACCCGACTGCTCGGAGATGCGCGGCGACCGCAGTCGACTCTGGAAACCAAAATTGCTGACCGGCGACGGTATTATTAGTGGCTGCGGACGGTTCTTCCGACGGAACTTGTGATGCAGTCCCGTACCAGATGGTGCCGAAAATTCTGCCACGTCCCTGTTGCTCTGCAGAGGTTCTGCCAAGTGACTGTCAATGGGCGACGAACTGTTTTTGCTGATGTCAAAACCAGAACTTTCCTGGCGAAGGAGGTTGACATCAACGTCGTCGGAATGGTCAGGATAACCATAGCAGTTGCGGCGATTCCAGACAGCACCATCAGCACTTGTCCAACGCCGACGGCCAGAGGATTGCACCACCGTTGATTCAACAGTAGCAGGTGATGAACTTCCTCCGACAGGTACACTGTTCTCTGAAACTTTGGTGTACGCTGGCAGAGCCGAAGGTATGGTCCTACTGGCTGTTCCCTGCTGGAGCAACTGCTGCAGAGCTGGACTGTATAACGAAGATGACAATGGCTGTGGTGGCTCAGTTACCACCGTCAACTGTGATCCCACTGTACTCGCCTGCTGCAGATACTCTGACTGTACAGGTGCATATACGTTTTCCAATCTACCTGGCAGTCTACTCGGTTCAGGTACAGAGATCACTGGTCTCACTGCTGCCTGCACAGAAGCATTCGTTTGTCTACCAGCGCCGTACAACTGGGCAGTTCCCTGCTCAATTTTGACGTCCTTAGTGTGTGCTCCATTGGTATTTCTGAGCATCTTTCCCATTTCAGGCATCAGACTGTTGTGTGTGACATTAGTAGTGGGGACAATGTTGTGCATGCCGGTACTCAGTCGGCTCAAGTTAGCCAGCGGGTCTTGCATGCTCTCGTTGTCTGCAGACACCAGTATGCCACCAGGCAGCAGCCAACTGACGGGCAAAGTGGCGGACGATAATGCCGCAGTGCTGGGGGCCATGCCTAGCACACTGGACAGTTCAGCAGGCAGGAGGTTTAACGGCAGTACAGAGCCGGGTGCCAGGCTCACGGCTGCAGCAGCTGGCACTGAAGCACTGCCGACAGCTGGTTGGACAGCAGCACTGGTCCAGTTCAGATCCGTGTAACCTGACCACTGTGACTGTGGTACAGAAATGTTGACAGCATAACCAGCAGGCAGTGATGACGACTCTGGTGTTGGCTGTCTCTGATCTGACTTCACACCTGCTGCTGAAGCATCTCCAACAGACGCATCCTGCACAGAGCCATCACACCAGACATTAACTCACCTTTTATCACTGGCAATGACCAGCATTGCTGGTTTTTGCCACCTAGTAAAAACATTTCTTTAAAAAGCAATCCTTTCCTGCTCAGTGGTAACCACGCTGGAATTTAATTAAAATCTTTGGCATCCGAAGACTAGATTGCCTGGGCCACATCAAACCTGGCATGGACTGCTTGACAACTGATACAGCTGTTTCAATATGAATGTAATGGACAAACGCATCTAGACAGCAGACACTGTGCTATGCATATGCATAACAAATAAATTAGCCCCATACGGGACTGACGGTCGACTCCTACTTACTGCCAACTTCAAAGTCACGTGACAGGAAGACTATGACAAAAATCAATAATCCGGCCCGGATAAGCTTTAGGTATTGTGCCTTAATTAAAGAATCCATGGTCATTTGCCAGCCCCCATTATAACTGGGGGAGGAGATAGTCACTGTAAATGGCCAAATTTCTGACTTTCAAGGGCTCGTGACCTTGAACTTGGATCAGGTCATACTGCATACTGTCATGCATCACTTATCAACCTCTACCTACATACCAAATTTCATTGAAATCGAAGAAACTTTTTGTGGACGGACGGACGTACGGACAGACATTCGAGACCCACTTTATTATTTTTTTATTACATTATTTTTTATTTATTTTTGCTAAGCATATGCATAACAAATACAGCATGCATTGAACCTTCTTGTAGTAGCCGCCATGAAGTCTCATATGACCATTAAGTGCCGGGAGATTCTTGAATCGACGTCCACACAAATCACAGCTGAATGGCAACTCAGCCCTGAGTGACACAACAAGCACAATAACAGACCACCACTAATCATCCTGAAAACTAGACATGACAAAATCATTTTGCAAATATATATATATATATGATATGTACATGACAACAGAACAACTGGGTTACAAGACTTCTTCGAGGTACGAGTAGAGAAGAAAATGTGCAACATCAAAGCAAACGACAATTTGTGACGATTCTGTTTTTTACTGAATGATCGATTTGGATCCATGTTGGGGGAAAAATCACCGATTCGATTTTTATCTCGATTTTCCTACCGGTGGCAGACAGCTTTGATTATGCCCGAGATTACGAACGTCCAGGGACATTCGTTAGATGCACCGTCGTTGCTGCGTACGCCGCCGCCGCCGCAGGCGGGCGACGTACGTCGATCTCTTGGTGGATGGTAACTATAGCTCACTCACTCACTCTCCTTAAAGTATGGATGTAAATTCCCCGGATATTTCATTCCCAAGTCTCGAAAGGCTTTTCCCGGGACTAGATCAAGACTCAATTTGAATAGGGAGGAGCTGTGATCTCGGTTTCGTGACAAGACGACCGGTAGCTGAAAAAGAGCCTCTCCCACTGTACCAATGTTGCCGGTACGCTGAGAAGGCCGCAGGCGACAACAATCATCGTCGGATACACTGATTCGTAATCACGCTGCCAATCCAGTACACTGACGGCCGAACTGTTGTCAATGGGCGCCAACAGTTACTTATGGAAGTCTAGAGACCCCGCCTACTGACCAAAAACAGCTGCAGGAAATTCACCGCCACTGCCCCTTTGGCTGCTGCGGTAAGTAGCGCTATATAAGAATCCGACCTTTACCTTTACCCTTTTACAAATCATGTCATAATCCTGTCCGAGAACACTGTCATTCATTTCATCCGCTGGTGACGGCCGGTCGACGGCTAGGATCAAAGACAGTTGGCAGATAACATTGAGCAAACATTATCTAGGGCCGTGCAAGCCATTATTGACACGCTCTGACTTCCGCTAAATGTAGGCCTAACAGTCAGTAAAGTTAGCATGCGAGAAGGTGGTAATCCTTCAGCTCTACTCGTAAAGGCCATTGTAGCGGCCGCGTTCACATGCTGTACATGGTCTAGCTAATTTCCATAGTTTGGTCGTCCACGCTACCGCAGTAGTCGTAATCTCCCATGTTAATATATACAGACTGTGAATTTATACAGTTATTATCAGCGACTGACTGCTAATCCTTGAACCAACAGACGTGTAGTCTGATAACACTGGTGAGGCAGTGCTACAGTGGGTCATTCTTGGAACTCAAGTGGCTGGCAGGGTATAGGCGGCCGCGGGAGTATCGAGCATGCGTACGTCGGCAGACATTGAGTGATTTGTCTCCCAGTCGTTTATCAGATTACCAGGTGATGATTGTTCGTTAATTACCATCTACCATCCATTCGGGTGCCTGCTTCAAACACACATGTAATGCAATGCCACTACCCGCACGGAATTACATACTGAGCTGTTGCCCGCCCCAAGTCACTGCTAACAATCGTTGGCCGCCTCATCTGAAGACTTTAGGATTGTCGCGTTATCAGTCCGCTGGCTGTCAGCTAGAAGCCGTGCATCATTATTGTCAGTCTGTGAAGAAAATCATGGGTTTGGTTATGCAAAATAACGATTTAGACTCCAATTCAATTTTAGAGAAAAAAAAATTGCGATTTAGATCTCTATATTAAAAATCATTACAGCACTACTTGGTATACATTACAAGTAATATTCAAATACTGACGGTTCGCATGCATTCATTGGTATAAACGTAAAATACTTTATTCAGTTTTTGGTCTTTGTTAAACCAGGCTAGTTAATTCAGCTCAGGATTGTTCTCAAACCTTTGAGACATATGCAGGTTCTTATGGCCTGTTAACCCTCCAGTCATCAAACCAACTCAATGCACCTTTGAAATGCAACAGCCTATCTCCATTTCAATGGCCATTTTGTCACATGAACCTTGGTTAGATGACTACCTTCCATCAAATGCTTCAGAATAGAACCTTTGGAGACAATTTGGCAGGTATTTTTAACAGGCCAGATGACCCAATCAACACTCAACAGTGTCAAAGCACTGAAGAAAACCAATGAAAGTTAAGACGCATAAAACAGTGACGGAAATACGTACTCATAAGCAGCAAGATGTGCAAGTTGACGAGACTCGTCATCATCTGACACGGAGCTCAGAGAGTTCAGATGTTCACGATGACTGGATAATTCTGGCACTGTCATTCCAACATCGACGCTGGCTGCAGACACGCCGGCTGCCATCGCTGCTGCTGCTGCGTTGAGAGGTCGAGCATGATAGTTATCAATGTGACGTCGCAGTGACCGTGCATCACAATAACTGCGTCCACACGACGGTATTGGACACTCAAACGGCTTCTTCAATGAGTGTGTTAACGCATGTCCATTGCTACAGAACACAGATGGACTCATGGCTGTATTCATTGTCAAAGTAGCACATATATACTACACGAGCAGATACACTATTGCTATTACTTTCAGTTTTTTTTGACTGGCCTAGTTTACTGCAGTTACTACAGGTAGCAATCAATCTTCCAAAACTGAACCTTTGGGATTCATAGAGTCCAGATCCCTTGTCAGCCAGTGGCCCAGCCTTAAGTATCAAAGCACTGAATGAAACTGAAAGCACTGATGCAAACTAGGAAAACATCATGCTTTCTGGAGCCACCAACAGACTCCAGAAAAAGGGATGCTGCACCATTTCCTACACTGTCTCCATACCGTAACATCATCTCAGAAAAGTATCGTAGATCATACACAGCTATTACCATATATAAAAGCAGTTCAACAAATCACATGAAATATAAAGAAAAGTGAAATATAAAGAAAACTCACAGATGGTCTTGGCGCTTGAAGGTCTTTCCACAGACACTGCATGCGTACTTGCGTTCAGAGCTGTGTGTCAATTTGTGCTTTGCTAATGCACTGGAGTTATTAAACAGTTTATGGCAGACTGAGCATTCAATGCCAGAAAGTAATCCCACAGTGACAGGACTGAATTTTGACGGTCGACCCTTTTTCTTTGGATGATTTACCAGCAAGTGTTCTGATCCACCGGATGAGCCAGAATGATCAGTCAGACCAGCAACGGCTGAACTTGAGCTTTCATTCAAACACGAACCTGCAACAAGCACCAGGTTATGTAAACAATTTATATACTACAGCTGTAACCTAAATGACTGGCATACATCAAAACTACTTGTCACACACACCCACCACCAACACACCGTACGACAAGACCACCCACCGACAGCTGCTGAGCATGTAACAAATTAAACGGCAAAATTAACTGCACAATTTTTCATGGATAAAATTATTAGCAAGACAACTGTAGACATCAGACTTCGCTCCCAGTGCTGCCATCTAGCTAACACCACCAAAGAACGTTGGGTGATGTCCGACTAGTGCGCCACCTGGCCAACTCAACTAAATATAAAGTCGTGCTTGATTTTGGCCCATTAGCCGAATTATGTGAAAACGTGACATCCACAACACTGGAAGGACATAATGTACTGCATTGATATCATAGGAGCACTGAGCCATGGCTACATGTAATATGTACAGAAAATTCTGTGTAATTTAGAAATATGGTTTTTGAGATATTCAGACAAAAAGACAAACTAACAGGCATACAGACATGCTAATCGCAATACTTCGCCCACCTCCTGGCAGCGAAAAAATTACTGTTCTGAAATGATAACATAACTGATAGTGACATTCACTGCCGCGGCACAACGGTAGAGCATTAGACTTGCGATCAACAGGTCGTGGGTTCAAATACTACTTGAGGCAAAAGCTGTGTAGCAACCACTCAACTGCGACATCTTAATCGCCTTTCATGTCTTCGTAGTGAGTGGATATAGAGACTTCAAATTTGGTAGGTAGGTTGGCGATAGCAAGTGCTAGCACATGGACGGCAAACCATCCCAACAGGGGCATGGTTAGGTCACGTGAAACATTTATATTTTGGTGGGCACCAACCATGTCTCTGGAACAGCTGATCGTCTCAGGTGCTGTCAACTTAAGTGGACGATCAATGTGGCAAACTGGAAACGGTCTCTGTCACCAGTTTATCACACTGACCGTTAACATCTCTGTTTTCAACACGGTGGGCCTAAGGCACTGCATCGTGTGGGTCTGTCAGTGTCAGCGGGGACTTGTTAGCACAAGGTTGCTGTACTGTGTATGTTAGGTATTATATAACAAAAAACAAATATGCTATGAATATAGCACTCTCTTTAGTCAAAAATCACTTTCTGTTTGTTCTGAAGTCACCAAACAGGAACTAATGTGCAATAACAAGGTAGTTATAACAACAATAATGACTATATTGCGTAATAAACAGAACTTACAAAATGGTAGCAACTTTCAACCTAGAGCTACTGTTTAGTAAGTAAGTAACTACCAGAGCTGTCGTTATCATAGGTGAGGCCAAGCATCTCACTCTGATCTGCTTCATCAGTAACGTCTTCTTCAAGGTCGTGTGGTGACAGAGCCAGTTCATGTGCCACCACCACCTCGCCATCAGAGTCAGTGCCGAGAGCTGACGACCCTGTTAACATGCTGTCATGCTGTCTGAACACACCTCGATGTATCGTCGGCGCAGCTGCCATACTCAGCATCCTATCAGCTATGACACTGTCCCATGAGTAACCACCAAGGCCGATGCGACCAGCTGCCGAAATATCATCAATCGGACCGTCAACAGTCTCAACCTGTTGCCCATCTAACACCACCTGTTCAGTTCGATCTCCTGCGTTCTCCTGCTTAATGTTTGATTCGATCAGTATGCGTCGAAGCATTTCTGCAGACTGTGTAGGATGCCGAGGAAACATGACACACAGGTCAGTGAGTTCTTGTCCAGCCAGTCAGCATGTCCCAAGCAATGTACACTGCAGCAAACACAATAAACACAACTGTGCATAGCTAATAATGAACTTGGACAAAACAACTTATAACAGCCAAACTGCCGAAGCCTTGATTCCTGTAGCACTATCTCCAACCTCTGAGACTTAGATCAGCCACAGCAGTGATTAGTCACACTCAGTAATGAACAATAAACAGAAAATGCATTTTACAAAGTACGCCTAGACCTACAATTCAATAACCATGCTTCTAATATAACGTCACAGTGTTCACTAGTCAACTACTTGACCTTAAGTGGCTAAATTACAGTAAGATGGCTATGGGCAAAAAGCAGGTAGTGGCAATGGGTAAAATGCCCTCATCACAACCCCACTAACCCGAATGTAACCCTAATCCATAGAAAAAGTTATTTGCAGTCCGCACAGACTGCAAATAGCCTCCTGAGGATACACTACATTGCAGTCCGCACGGACTGCAATGTAGTGTATCCTCAGGAGGCTATTTGCAGTCCGTGTCTCGTCTTTATACGTACTTTATTGTTTCTTTCCTTCTGCTATGCGCCCAAAAGACATAGCCCCTTTTTCGTATATATACCCCACCAAAAAATCCTTTTTTAATGATAAAGTATGGACTATCGACTTCTTGTCGCTGGCATTTTCATCAGCTAAGGTGGGTAGTGCAATTGCTGGGTAGTGCAGAAAATTGCCATACCCACGAACCCTGATACGCACTGCTGCGAAAAATTCCTTTCATGAATGTGGTAGAACCTTTTTATGAGTGTCAATGAAGTGCAGGTAAAAAAATATTACCGCTACAGTTACTGTGTCGGTTAGGGTTAGTGTTACAGTTAGGGTCAGTTTAGTTTGATTTCTTAGCAGTAATACTTTGTTTGCGTTATGTATTGCCATCCGGTGAATGAAATAGAAAATCGCCGTGCAGACTGCAAATAGCCTGGGTATGCACTACATTGCAGTCCACACCGACTGCAAGTAACATTGCTAACCCACTGCCACACCCGTATCCCAGCATTTTACCAAATGCTTGGTAAGCCAGCTTCTTGAAGAATGGCATCATGATGTCTCCAGTGTAACTAACATTACGCTAAATAGATGAGTATTGCTGATTGCAACTACGTATCAGCCTGACAGAAAATAGGCATCTTTGCAGTTCCGTGGCCACAAAATATTGCACCCGTTTTGACGATTCTGCGGCCACTGAAAAGCGGAACCGTCTTGACGCTTTCGTGCCCAGTGGGAAGCACAAGCATAAATATGCTAATACGTGAAAGCAGATCGAGTTAAATGCAGTTTAGAGTTAGATTCAACTCATCAACTATTCTTGGCGTTAAACGTTGATTTTATTTTCTCGTTTTTATCTTAAGTTTTTATAAGTTATAATGAGGTTTTAACAATAAAATTTGGATCAAAAAGTTGATTTTAATTTTGTGTATGAGGAAGAGCCTGTTTAGTTACGTTAGTTTACGTTTTTACTCTTAAAGAAGGTTCGATGCTGAAGATCACGTTGTCGTCGCCATCTTGTATCGAGTGACACCAGTTGGGGCCCCGGGGACTGGCTCG
>Ga0209780_1002191_pt1 | contig 13701 bp, 10 predicted proteins | sample WorMetexBAHAMAS2_FD_187384 | JGI IMG/M metagenome (GOLD analysis project Ga0209780, IMG submission 187384) | Marine gutless worms symbiont microbial communities from Max Planck institute for Marine Microbiology, Germany - Inanidrilus exumae... | ecosystem: Host-associated > Annelida > Digestive... | reverse complement strand
GTAGCTCATATCAGTAACCGTGCATACTGTTTATTTGTGTTATGTAACTGTACTGCAATGTAAGTGGCCTCGGGCCCTTTTGCTTTTATTAAATATATATAATATATAATTTGCAGATAATATTATATATGTTAATTAAAATGCCGGACCAGATGAAACCAATCAAAACAAATAATATCTCAATGGTATCAGCAGAACTCAGCAGTCCGACTCGGAGAAGCGATTAAGGATGCCTTAAATGTTTATTATTGACGATATATTTTAAATAATGCACTACGTTTCTTTACATTAATTTAAAATATAAATGGAAAGATACGAATGTTCTTCTGTCTTTAATCTACGGAGCCTATATACACTACAGAAGTAAATTTAAGTGATGATTTCAATGATTTGAGCGACTTAAATGCAGTGAGCATCTGACACCGATGCGGCGAAGACTTATTTCAATCTATTACAGCGATCGTTGACAACTAAAATTAAAGCTTATTGATTGTTTAGATGCCGCCAAGATATTAAGTTTCTATGTCCCGTTCGTAATATTGTAAACCGTCATCAAGTGACGTCACGTGACGTAGGATTGGCGCCAATCAGAGCGAACCAATGACAGTTTGCGACAGCGCCACGCCGTTGCAGCAGCAGCAGCAGCAGCAGCAGCAGCGGTACTGCGGTAGTGCAACTCCCACGGTCGACGTAACAATAGCTTAGCTGCTGTGTGACTCGTCACGCATTATTATAGCCAGCGAAACCGGGTCTAGTCATATTCGTCTTATGTTGTTGACATCATGTCAGCTGATATGCGCTCGACGTCGTGGATGCTGCTGGTGTTGAGCACCTGTTCCGCGGTTACAGGTATGTTCAGTAGGCGGCCTACTTCAGTTTTCGTACTATACGATTAGTCTTGATCTAGAGATTGTTTCAATGACTGGCAGAGTGTGTCAATCAGCTTGAACTTGTTCGTCTTACCGGCACTCGGACAGTAACTACATAGCAGAGTCGTCGTTGGCATAAAATATGAAATCCAACGATTTACCGTTTTCAGCACGATTTCCCTTCCGAGTGTTTACAGCAATTTTGCATGCATGACAAGTATCAATTGCAGTTTTATCGATCAACATTCAATGTTAGACTATCAATGCACAGAAAATTCGGAGGATAACGGTTGCATAGCTTTGTAGGCTGAAACGCAGATTCACGTTCGTAACTCGATTAATAGGAAAATTGCTGTATTAGGTTGTGATTTTCCATGTGAAGCATTATAACGGTTATTCGTAAACATCGTATGAGTATTGGAACAGTAGCGGCAGCTTACAACTTACCCATATTTCATATAACCGACACTTTGAAGATTGATTACTTCAGATGACTTTACAACTGAAGTTATATAACATTTTGGAGTAACCTAATCTTCGCTGCATGATTCATGATATGCTACATCGCTAATCTGAAGCCTGTCATCTGTGTCGCTGCAAAATGCCAGACAACATTTTCCTTACCCTGTCACATAGATAGGCCTACACAAAGATTTTCTAGGCTATGGACAACAAACATCTGTATGTCTTTTCGTGGACTTCACGGTTTACATTACGTGCAGTCGTGTAGGCTGTTTGACTCCGGCAAATTACCGCGCTCTCACAGTACTGGAGAGTAGCTATATACAACTTTATTCACCATGGTAACACTAGCACATAAGATATAAACTTAACTATAGTAAACTAGGACAGAAGCAGACTATGGACAATATACAGAAGCAGTACATCACACATTAATACTAAAAAATTTGCTATAAACGGCATTGCGCAACTGACATGCAGTTTGATTATTTTTTGCCCGAATTGCATGAATATGCCATGTAACTGCTGGCGCGCGTCACTAACAAACAGTGTACATAGACTATTTTCTGACGCAATAAACTTTCGCAGAAATTTAGCGGTGCGAATGAATATCTGATATTTAGCAAGAAGAAAGCCAAAATTAAGCTGGCACTCGTTAACTGTATTAAGTGATCCTGTGCGAAAGAGTTTCATCAAAATACGGGTTAATGTAAATTCAATTGACTGAATTTGTCGGGCCAATAACGGGCATGTCTCAACAGCATACAATAAAATGGGCACACATTATGCTACGTAACAAACTGGATATCACAGGTTCGCGTGCGCAGCGGCCCGTTTTACTGAAAATGGCGTTAAACGCTATGTACCCTGGTCAGACAAGACAAACAAACCGGGTGGATGATACTGCCGCTGAGCTTGGCCAAAGCACGGACAGTGATGAAGCGAGCGATTGCTTATCTTGTTTGCATTGTGAATGGACGTTGGCACGTGACGGCTTAAACTTAAAGCCAAGATCGACGGCGGCAGCGTGGAGGACAGACAGGGACCGGCGACAGGCTGGTATCACTACGTCAGTGTCCAGGGTAGTAGTGGATCATCGTATCATGAGTCGATGGTGCTGGTGCTGATGCTGGTGGTAGAGATAGCGATACGCGCCGTGGTTAAATCATCACGGCCGGCAGACAATGATATGACATGCGTTGAATTTCACGCATTTCAAACTCGCATTGTGCACGTGACTCAAACTGCCACCGCCGATGACGTGATATAGACTATACGTCGTCAGCGTTGAGTGAAATTAACAGGAAGCTCGGCGGCTGCAGAGGGACCGCGCGGCACTGTGTGTCTACTGTGTTTGGATATGATTTATCATATCAGTTCGGCAGTAGCTGCCGCGGTCAGTCTGTGTACGAAACTTGAACTGACTAGCTGCACCCATTCCAAACAAGTGGTCAAAGACTTCAGGCTGCATCGCTATTGATGACTGAATAATCCCTTTTGCTGCGTACACCGCTTTTCAATGGGCCGGACAGCCCAAAAAAATCCAGCGGGGGATCTCGACCGCGTCCAATACATGGTTCCATGGGTTCACACGAGTCAGCCCAAGTAAGTAATTAAGTAAGTAAGTAAGTCATGGCATTTATAGACGATGCCGAAATCACAAAACGCCACAACGGCATCTCGATCGCTTCAACCGATTTTGCAAGGCTAACAGACAGACAGACCACGCTACTCCGTCTGTAGCAATAGGCCGCATCTAGCTATTGGTGCGGTGCGGCCTAATAATACAGGAAGGGATCCTTTAAAAATTTACAAAAGGTTATTGAACATAGTGTAGCTGAGTTGAGCATAATGCAAATTGAGCAATTGCCTATTACAGGTCTATAAAAATTTGTATCTGTTTTGTACGTTCCATGCGATATGACCGTACCTTTGCATAAAATAGCTAATTTTCTATGCGCATCCTTTCATTCGGCCCACAGCAAAGAGGGTCTCTTACAGATGTCACGTGTTCAGTATGAGTGAATCTGTTGATTGCTTGACGATGTATTCAGCCGTTTTGATTTATGATCAATCACGCTAAATTTTACCCCTATCGGTGTACGAGTGGGCAGGAGACCCCAGAAACGGTAAATTTTACTAAATTAGATAATATAATTACCCCCTAGGAACATATCTGTTGCTCGATTTTTGCGATATTTTCAGGGTTTATGGGTGATTTTATGCTAGTTTCATGATTTAATTTCGTAGGATTCGCTTAACAGATGCAGAAGTTATCGGGTGAGTGTTAACTCAGGGTATACGTTTCTCCGAGATTTTAGGGGTTCCTAGCGGCGAAATTATTGATCAGATCCGAAAAAGTCATGCGTTTGTCGTTCCGCGGTATAATGCGGCAGTATTTAGCTGAATACATTAATTAAATGGCGATGCAGGATACGTGGATATCCTGCCGGTTTGCCGCAAAACCGGCATGATATCTACTTTTGCGACGACGCGGCGTTGATTACGATTTCTAGTTATGTGTAATGCGCTTGATAGACACATCACGAAACTACTTGTGAATCTGTAGGCTTCTTTGTAGCAGTTACGACAAAATGTCATGAAAATACATCTGTGTGTTTTCTGTAATCCTGCTCACAGATCGAACAGCCATGAGACGATTGTACATGCATAGAGGAGTGTAGCTACATGAATGTGAGCTACAAACTATACACGCGGCGGTAAATCGATCTGTCGCCAGGACGCAATTTACCTCTGTTTGGTACTACATGCACAATGAAAAACTTGGATCAAACTTCGGTGTTGCAAGGGGTCTCTTTTCCCGATTTTTAACATTTTGGTGTAAAATGTTGCCACGTGAGATCATTCGATCCATATTCGGGACACTTTTGGTGGTAATTTTAGTCTATACTTGCGAGTGAAGACTGTGAGTGTGGTTGAGTTCGTTGCGACGGTGATGTATTGCAGCAGCAACTGAGATAGTGAACATGACGTCGACGGAGATGCTGTTGACATCGAATGACAGTCTCCGCCTCGTCTGCGTCGGCGACTCATCATCGCTAGTCTGGTATCATCAACAGCGCCGCATCAACGTAAGTCCAACTTGTGTGCTATGCAGCCTACTTGAGGTGTTTGTGAGATGTTTGACTCTCAATAGAAATGAACTTACTGTGTTCGTCCGCCAGCGCCTAGGCCCCTCTGCTGTACTAAGTGACTGGGTTGTAGTACTTGGAACTTTGTACTTGTACTTGCTAGTTGTGTACTTGCCGCGCCGTCTTTTGTATTTGTGTTCCACGTGCTGATTTGAATGTTACTAGTAATTCAGCGCTTTGACCACAAATAGGCCTACTACAAACCGCGTCAGTGTCATGTTTCAGATCAACAATATTATTACCGTATGTATCTAACAAAGGCAAATATGATTACGATGATGGTGACGGATGCGTGTTACTTTGAGACAAAAATCGTACAGTTCTGAAATCTGAACTAATTGATCTTTGCTGCAGCCAGAGCAGTAGATGTGCCAGCCTCAACACTCCAGTAGAATGCATTTTTAATCAGGCTACGCTAGTGCGGTCACCGCGGTATATTATGCTGTCGTCGTATGTCCGTCCACATTTTGAATTGCCTTTCATATCTTTGTAATGGGTGGAGATAGAGACTTTAAAGTAGGCTACGTAGTAATGTTGATCCTATCAAGCCTTAGCACAAGGATGACAAATCGTCCCTAAAAGGGGCGTAATCGGGTCTCGTGACCCATTTTAAAAATTTTTAGTCCCAATCATATCTTTGAAATCAGTGAAGCTAAGCGCTTCAAATTTCGTGTGCTGATTGATACTGATGAGTACTAGTTCACGCATGATTGCCTACCCCCAAAAAGATGTCTTCAGTGTCACGTGACCTTTTTGAATTTTCGGAAATAAGGGATAATATCTTGAAAAAGGTGCAAGATAAAAACAAGACATAGTTGCAATGGAAGACTAATAGGAAATCGTATATGGCTTTTCGGATGACATTATTGCGAGTGATCCTGAAGGCCATGTTTACTGTTTGGACCCTTTCTAACTCTCAGTGTTATGTGTGTTGTATCCGATATGTTTACGCATGAACAAAAAAGCGCATGTGGCTTATAATAATTTCAGCTGTCTTTTCGAAAACGATGGACTTGTCAAAGTCACAGGCATTGAAGTACACTGTAACTGGCAGTATCTCGGAAACGGTGCATGCAAGATGGAGTCGTTACTACAGACATCTAATAGGAGTGATGTGCGGCCCATTCAGTAGCGGCAATGGTGGTGACCTTGAGTAACCTTCAAGGTCATTTACCTATTGCATGCCTTGATAATGTGAACTGAAAATGTACTTGTACTTGAATATTTAGTGACAAAGTACTTTTTACAAAAGTGCCGAATATATCAGCCCATCAACTTCACCAAGCTAAACCCTCGACGGCAGCATACATTAATGTCTACATGTTTATTAGTGCCTGGTAGAAATGATGGGTTTATTTGTACAGAATTTATTTATATTAATTATGCTAACTGCTCTGTAGTTCATCCTGTTTGGCCTCGCGTACGTGGTCGATGGTGCTAGTGTCACGGATATGCAGTTGTAATTAATTTAATGACATTTATCATTGCTTCATTGCTGCTTGTCATTAATGAACAATAACGAGCAATGATAGCTGAACACTGCGGTTAGAACGCGGCGTGTTTCACGTCCGCCATCAGTGTCAATGTCATGTCACTGACGCCTACGTTACTGTACTACAATAATACGCTTAGAAAATTGTTCACATCCACAGCTGGTCGTATGGAACATCACGTTATCGTTTCGTTCGTCCTCCACTGCTTATTTCTTAGTTCGACCACTGGACGACACCGCGCATTTCTCCGCCAGCGCACTGTTGCGAACGCGAACCACCGTGGCGGATGGACACAAAGGTTTCAAACAGCAAAAGTGACCTTCAAAGTCAGTAAAGGTCACCCGTAATGGTGCCATTCGATAGGTCACATACAGTTTCCTATTAGTCTTCAATGCAACTATGTGTCTATCTTGCACCGTTTCCGTGATATCACCACTTATTTCCCAAAATTTAAAGCGGTCACGTGACCCTGAACACATCCTTTCGGAGGTAATCTACCATGCGTGCACTAGTACTCCTCTGTATCAGTCAGCACACGAAATTTGAAATGACTAGCTTGACCGATTCCAAAGATATCATTAGAACCAAAATTTAAAAAAACTCGTCACGTGACCCTGACCACGCCAATTCGGGGGTAGTTTGTCATCCAAGGGCTAACACTTCATATATACTACCTGCATACAAAATTTGGCGACTCTCGCTTTAGCCGTTCCGGAGATATGATTGCGGGCATCGAAATTGTAAATTTGTCATGTGAACCTGATCACGCCCCCTTTAAGGGTAATTTGTCATCAGTATGCTGGGACTTAGCATAGCCTACCTGTGTACAAAATTTGATCACTCTATTTTCAGCCATTCTGAAGATGTTATTGGTGCCCACCAAAGTTTAAATGGTTTGCGTGACCCGACCACACCCCTGTCAGGGATGATTTGTGATCCATGGGCTAGGACTTGCTACCAGCAACCGGCCTACCAAACTTGAAGTCTTTATCTCCGCACACTACGAAGATATGAAACGAGGTACAAAATGTGGAAAATGGGATGGTTTGGGGTAGTTAGGGCCGGGTTACCCAAGATCACTGAAAATAGCGCCATTCGGTAGAGCGCATACGAGTTCCCATTAGCCTTCCATAGTAACTATGTCCCTGTCTTGCACCGTTCCTGAGATATAGCCAGATATTGGTCGAAAATTACCACATCACCTTATTTGTCGCCCCCGTTGGGCGTGACCCCGTTGGAATTTTGCCGAGATTTTTGGCGACAGAAAATTAGATTCCCTGGGCTATCGTATGATGCTGTTTGCGTCATCCTAGGTCTAGCCGTCTTAGTAAAACACCGACTTCTGACAGACAGACGGACGGCCAAGCAAACAGATACACGATGACTGCAAGTACCGCGCTAGCATAGCGTCGCGCGGTTAAAAATCATATTCTTATTACTGGCCCGTCTAATGGGCCAGTATTGTTTTGCTGGCTGGCGTCTGTCGTTGTCGTCTGTCGTCGTCGTCTGTAACGCTGCCGGCAAGCAGGCAGGCCGGCCGCCGAGCGCGTGGGCGGTCGGGCGGCCGACACTGCTGCACGGCGGGTCATTACGGTTACGTCCCGTTAGGGCGACACACATTGTTTTTACTTGGAGTATGCTAACTATGGTGGACTCGCTGATGACTGTCGTGACCTCAGTCGCGTGTATCACACTAGTGACCTGCGTGTCACCTGTCAACAGCCACGCTACCCGCATCATCACCAACAGCAGCAGCGATGCTGACGTCATTAATGATGTCATTGGCGTCTCATCCATGACGTCACGGCGTCTGCTGCTGGTAGGCTATGCACTACGCATTCACAGGCACGCTGTAAAGAGCACGTTGAAGGTGGTGCTAGCAATTCGACGGTGACGCAAGTCAGCAAGCGTCATTGGCACGTGACGACCGTTGTAATCGACGCTGCCATGATTTATCAGACACTGCATCACGTGACGTAATGCTCGCTGCGCAGTAGACCAACAATCACTTTGACCTATTAGACAGCAGCATATTTTGCAGTTAAGTCTTATAATGCCACTCGCTGAGGTGTGAAAATATTTTTTACTCCACGGAGGTGCATTTAACGTTAAAAAATAATCTGTTTCACTGAAAACCCTTGAGCAAGTGTTGCCAATGCCGTTTAAATATCACATTTTGCAGTTATGAATGCACATCACGCCTCTGATTCGACATTTCTTCCACACTGTGCGGCGGGTGTGCGCAGTATAAATTTATTATTATTATTTTTTTTGCCCCGGTACTCAGTTCCCGAAGAACTGAGTACCGGTGCCTGTACTGAGTTATTATTATTATTATTATTATTAATACGCCTCCGTTACAAATGCATAGTATTGCGATTAGCGTGTCTGTCTGTTTGTCTGTCTGCCCTTTCGCATATCTCAAGCACCGCACTTTCACACTTCACGAAATTTTCTGTGGGTTACGCGCTAACTGCGGCCGTGGCTCGGTCCTTCTCTGACGACAATGCAACACGTTATGTACTTCCGGTTTTGTGGATGACATCATGACTGTCACGGCTGCGCACAACGCTCGGTGAACGTGCTTTCTCACACGCAGGTCGTTCTGCATGGACACAACGCACTGCTTGAAGACCTACGCGCCGTGGCAGACTCAGCGAAATCTAGACAGCAGCTGAAGACGCACTTTTTGTCAGTCTTTTTTGTGTCAGCTTATATCTCGCTATCTCTGACTTCTGATTTTGTGTTTTCCACTGACTGTTGTCATCAACTTATGTGCTTTTTGTAATGGTGCACTATAAATATGCAGATGACGATAATGATGATGATGATGAGCGGCGAAAGGATAACGTAACAGCCTAGCGAGGCGTGCCGATCGCATGACTGGTTGCGTGCCTGGTGGCAGACGTGTGCGGGCCCGGTTCGCTGGGCACAGGGAGCGAAGTTGCTGTCCACGACGGTCTTGTTATTGTTCTTAATTTCTTATTGTCCACCGGATATCGACAACGAAGAGAATACTCCTCATAATTTTCCGTCTCTGTAAACTGCGACCCGACACCATCACCCGTTTGCCTTTTCTCTTAATACGAACAGTTTACGTCACTTTATTATGTTTAGCTAGAAATTACGAATTCGTGTTTACTAGTCTGAATGACGGTGGCGCGGTGGCGCAACAGGTAGAGCATTGGACTTGCGATCAACAGGCCGTGGGTTCATATCCTGTACTCGGGGCAAAAGCTGCGTAACAACCTTGGGCAAGTTGTTCACACCTATGTGCCTCTGTCACCAAGCAGTATAACTTGGTACGCGGCCAAGGGGCGGTGATGCTCTGCGGCTGGGAAGGTATCCGCAGGCCTGGCGGAAAGTAAGGGCAGCCTACCGCCGGGTGGATGACTTATAGTCACCTGCGGGCCGACTGCCTGTACACCGGGATCACAATCAGCTCCGGGCCCAACGCTCGGTAACGAGTATGGGAAGCCTTTACCTTTACCTTTTAGTCGGAATGACATACTAGCATGGCAGGACGTGATAACTGCAGACATCAGATCGCGGGCAGTTTGACACCGTCATTTTGTCACGCAATCATTATCGGAACATCCGGCGTACACGTACGACCAGTACGCGCAGCTCGTGCACGATGACGACTGATAATTGCGGCTCGTTCCGGCCGACACTCCTCCACTCCGCCGCTCACATCCGCCACGTGCTGCCTCCGTTTCCACTTATCGGCTATCAGTCGCCGCAGCTGGATCGCGAGCACACACCATCACGCTGTTGTGTGGGATGTAACGTTGGAAAACGTGCGGAAAAGTTGAAAGTTCGACTTAGCGGCTGCACGTGACTGCAGTATTATGAGCTTTATACATAGCCTCGTTCTCATTTGACCAACTCAACTCGAGAACCGTCACACTGTGCAGTCTACTCGACGAGTTGGCTGGCTACCTGACGTCGTATTCGTTAACTTTCTACTACTTACAGTCGATTAAACGAATAATAATAATAATAATAATAATGATGATGATGATGATGGTGATCTAACCACGTATTAAAGGCCAATCCCTTGATAAGTCGGTACCTTCCAACCTTCCAATTTCCAACTTGAACTCACGTTCATCTCAAAAATACTGGAACGCTTCTTCCTATCCCGGTTCCAGCCTCACATTCTTACCTCTTCAAATTTCAATAAATACCAGTCTGCCCACCGACCCGGTTGCTCCACTGAGACCGCCTTACAGCTGCTTCTCGATAACATCTGTAGCACAGCTGATGCGAGCAAGCTGACACTTCTTGTATCACTCGACCTTAGTGCGGCGTTTGATACCATTGACCACTCTGTCCTGCTCAAGCGCCTAAACTGTAGTTTCGACATCACAGACACTGTATATTCCTGGCTACAGTCCTACTTGACTGGTAGGACTCAATCTGTGAGAATTGGCACCCACTCATCTCCTGTTACCCCACCTCCAGTTGGTGTCCCCCAAGGCTCTGTCCTTGGACCACTACTTTTTATATCTACACCTCACCTATTTCCACTATTGCTCACTCTCCACATGTCAGCCAACATCAATATGCAGACGACACGTAACTTTTCCTTGCCCTGTCACCAGCTAATCACACCCAAAGTATCATTGTACTTCAGTCTTGCCTAAACTCTCTCCATATTTGGTTTTGTGAAAATGGCATGGCCGTCAATCCAAATAAATCAGTTGCTATTTTGTTTGGCACACCACAAAGGCTCAAATCTCTGTCCTGGTTCAAATCTGTCAATGTAGCTGGGACAGTCATTCCACTGTCAGATAAAGTTAAGATCCTTGGTGCCACGCTCGATGCCAACCTCACTATGGCCCCTCATGTCAAGGCTTTATCAAGCTCCTGCTTTTTTCACATTCATTCCTTCAGGCAAATTCGTCCATCGTTAGATGATAGTATGGCTGCCTCCGTCGCATCAGCACTTATTTCTTCTCGCCTTGATCAGATGAATTCTATTCTATATGAAACTCCGCTTAAGCACACTGCTCGTCTTCAACGTATCCAGCATGCAATGGCTCGGGTTGTCTTATACCAGCATTCTCGTACATCTCCACTGTCTTCAAATGTACTTCTCAAACAGCTTCACTGGCTTCCTATTGAATGGCATACACTGTTTAAACTTGCCATGCACTGTGACCTTCAAAGCTTTGCACACTGATCGCCCGCCATATCTTTCTGACCTCCTGCGACATCATGAACCTCCAGTTCTCATCAGCTTTCAGTCCCCCGCCACAAATAAACATTTGGATCTCGTGTTTTTCGGTTTTCTGCTCCAAGAGTTTGGAATTCATTACCTGTCAGTATTCGTGAAACTAAGTCACTTCCAACTTTCAGACGTCATCTATTGACATTTTATTTTCAGTCGGCCCATCCCTTTCGGCTGCCCATCTTGCCTAGAATATCTTCGTCTATGCACCCTGATTCTTCTAAAGACTTTGGCGCTATATAAGCCATTTACTTACTTACTTACTTACTTAACAGCAACATTTGCGATAACTTGTTGACTGATTCGTTACCGGGTTGTGATCTGCTATCATCTGCTATGTTGTTTTATTTTCGCGTTTCCGTGTATTCCTTGGCATCTATGTTGCCAAAAACGTAACTGATTAACTTGACTAATGTAGTAAGTAAACATAAATTTTTAAAAATGGCTTAAATAACAACGTTGCTACAAGGACCACTGTAACGATGCCAGACAAGCCGTCAGAGAATCAGGTGTGGATACGATAGCTGAAAATGGCGTTACAGGACAATGTAAGTTTGAATGAGTTGACCATTTATTTTTGGATCAGAAGTCACAAGTCACAAAAACAGTGCCGGCGAGGGTCAGTGCACTCGTCTGAGTGCTGGCTTTTTATAGTTGTCTTGCAGTGCTTCATTGTTTCTTTCGCTGGAACAAGTGACTGACAGTTTTTATCGTGCTCCGTGAGTATTTGTACTTTTTATTTTCGATGTTCAGTTTTCACTTTTCTAGAAGTCATGAATATTTAGTAGTTACTACAGTAATTAGTAAATATAACAGGAACTGAGATGATACAATTACACTGCTTCCCATGCTGCTGCGCGAGTGCTGCCTCCAGTTGTCATTTTCACTGTGTTATGTTATGCGGTGGCCCACTAAGGCAATTGTTGCTCAGCCGGTGAATGAAATGAGTTCCGGGAAACGTTTTGAATTTCTCTTGAACCGCATTCGATCGATGACGTATGTGATTAGCAGAAGCGTTGCCAATTTAAAGGTAAAACGCTTTTGTTGCGGTTTTTCAACAAAGAAGCCGCGCTAGCCGTCACCGTGAGATGCGGGTCTTTGTGCCGCACGCCTCCCCTCGCTGCTGGTGGCGCGGCGTCGCGGCAGACCTCGGTAGTGAAATAACAAAGACCAATGGCCAATCCCTGCTTCCCCTCCCTCCGTCCATCAGCACTGATAAATTGAATTGGCTTGAAATGTTTTGAACATCGCATGTATCAATGCATCGCGGCGACAACAATAGATAAAAGTGCGCGGACCGAATTAAAGTCACCGTTGCGCAGCGACTCGGAGCACTATAGCTGTCACGCACGCTGGCCTTCCTGTGACGCAACACGACGCGCACCTGTTTCCCATCATGCCATGGGCCCGCTTGTTGACTTACATCTTGATATGAATCAGTACCGCGTGACTGACAAAACACTCGCCAGCTACAGTGAATACCATCAGAAACTAGGCCTACAACTTCCGGCAACAAGATATATACAATTGGAACAGAAACCATTTTGTCACGGCTATACAGAGTGGCACGTCAACTCATTCAAACTAACATAGTTCGTCCCGTAACGCCATTTTAAACAAAGTTCGAAGACGTAATGGTACACGACAGGGAGGAGTGATAATATTTCCTTATCTTTTCTCTTGCTATATATGGCCTCTAATCTTGGCATTAGCAAGCAGTAGAATAGGATGTAATATAGGTGGCAAGGTTGTTAATGACTTTGCGTATGCTGATGATATGGTGCTTTTAGAATCTTGGTATACTTAGAATTCTTGAATATTACTGTGTGAAGTTGGATATAATTTGTAGTACTAAAAAGACAGTGTGTGTGGTATTTAAGCCTAGCAGCAGGGGTAGATGGATAAGTAATGGTTTTCCAGCTTTTACTTTGAATGGTTGTGAATTGAGTTATGTATCTACATTTAGATATCTGGAACATGTGATAAATGATGTTCTAAATGATGACGATGATGATATAAAAGCAAAATTAAGCACCAACATGTTAATTAGTAGATGCTCGTTGAAGGTGAAATTGTTGTTATTCAAAAGTTACTGTATGTCGCTGTATGATGTGGCATTTTGGAAATATATCTCTGTCACTGTGTTTAATAAATTTTGGTCCTGTTACAACAAATGTATTAAGAAATTATTTGGGTATACAAGACTGGACAGCACGTCACGAATACTCATTAATCTCTCTTACAGCTGATACTACTGTACATAACTCACGTATATTATTCGATCAACACTGCTTTGTGAGCTGTAACGTAATTGTACAATGGTTTTTAGCGAACGTACTACGTTACGTTCGCTATATGCTATCGGCCGTCCGTCTGTCGTCTGTCGTCTGTCTGTGACGTTGGTGCGCCCTATTCAGCCGGCTGAAGTTTTCGGCAATTTTTTTTCACCATACGATAGCCCAGGGACTCTAGTTTTCTTATGCCAAAAT
>Ga0209780_1002190_pt1 | contig 13702 bp, 13 predicted proteins | sample WorMetexBAHAMAS2_FD_187384 | JGI IMG/M metagenome (GOLD analysis project Ga0209780, IMG submission 187384) | Marine gutless worms symbiont microbial communities from Max Planck institute for Marine Microbiology, Germany - Inanidrilus exumae... | ecosystem: Host-associated > Annelida > Digestive... | reverse complement strand
ATGGGTGGGGTTTGAACCCCCAAATCCCCCCCTATGGCCACGCCACTGAGAATAGTCATTACAGAAACACACAAAAATCTTTACAGTATTTTCTTAAACGTCCTCAGTTTTAACCGTCGTCTCTTTCCACAAGGGGGAGGAAAGCCACTCTAGACACCAAAGGCTGCGAAATAAACTGAACGTGGTCAGTTTATGCCAATCACAGACGGCGGAGTTGGCTGCCGCATCACAACAACATAAGTAAGTAAATAAATAAATAGGAAGAGAAATAGAAACAGACACATCACAACAATAGAAACAAACGATTTAAACACAGTCGTCATCTACAAAACGAAAACCATAGACGCAGATAATATGCAGAGAGATTACATGCAAACATAGAATAGACAGGCGACGTTAACTGAGACGCAAGAGAGACTAGATTGATGAACCGACCGACCTCACAAGGAAGTAGGCAGCAAGATGTCACTCATCACAGAACAATGTAACGTTAAAGCAGACTGTAACAGCAGCTTAAGCAGACTGTAGCAGCAGCTTAGTTCAGTGAAATCAACGAGAGACTAGTTTCACAGCCATCGACTAAGTTAAGGGTCACGTCCAACTTCCCACAAAATACAGGGTGGCCCAACGAAAGTGGTACCAGCTGACGTTGCTGGTAACATTTGAATCCCCCGACGTAATTCAATGATTTTTTGTCACAACTAAACTGCATAAAACAACAAGCGGTGTGATGCAAATTTTTCACGCAGTTTTAGTTGGGCCACCCTGTAGATCACTTCATAAGCGTTCTTCCCAGCCAGACACCGAAGACACTGAATATAGCACGCACGCTAACAGTGCACATGCAGTAATGATAGACTGGTTCACTTGTTGGCCACTTGAGTGAAGCGTTGGACCACACACAGACAGCCTCGTGTGAGGTACTGTGTTGGTGCTGTAATAACAATAGTAACAAGCACGCCAGTGGCGACTGACCTCTATCCACACATGCCCATCCTACGTCCACACGCCACACGGTATTCCATGAATGGCGCATCTCTATCGTTACATTTACGTCAGCTCATCACTCTACTGTACTATAAATAGAACGTCGTCAGTCAGCCTACGCCTGCAGGCTAGGCTAGGCTCCTTCCAGTTCTATTTATAGTTCAGTGCATGCGCTGGCCGATTCGTCCGATATTGGGCTTCTGGGGGAGCAAATTTCCCCAAAAATGTGAGATTCCCTGCCTGGGACGCCGATGAACCGCAGTTCAAAATGTGACTCCGCTAGCTTTATCCTCGGTGGAGCAAATCCGTAACCGTACAAAAACAAACAAACAGTAATCGATATATCCACACCTTGCCTATCGACATGTGTGGATAATAATAATAAGAATAATAATAATAATATCCATCATGTCATCACAGAAAGCCATTGCCTAAACCAATTCATTTCACGAATACACACTGAGTTCTATGTCAACATCAACCTCTAAAAACTTTGCTCACACTACAAGAATCATTTCTACTTTACGACATGCATTCGTCCACGTTTATATTCACGATTCAGAAATCTGCCGTAAATATTCGCACACAAAATTGATTTTGTGGAAAAATAATCTGTAACTGGAAGAAGCCAGCACTCACAGGAGTGCAAGGACCCACGCCGGCAATGTTTTTGTGACTCGTGACCTTTTTAACCCCCAAAATAAATCAGTTTCAAGGATTCATCGTGGAACATTTCTGTATCAATTTTGGTGCATCGGTTTTCGAGATATCGTGTAGAAAAGTAGACAGCGGTATAAACCTTAAAACTGCCATCAGCCTGGGCAACTACGAAAAAAAATTAAACTGCTGAAAAATTGAAAATCTACTCTATGCACAGTAAAAGACAAAATCAAGCACTAAACACTGACAATTCTAATTTAACTTTTTTTTATTTCTTGCCAGAAATCTCGAGACTTTCATCAGGTTAGAGGATCTTCAAAGTTGTTCCGCTTTCAGGTACATGACAAAATGACAAAAAACCCGCTGTCATCAACTTACTTAAATGAGAAACTAGTTTGCTGGAGCCCAAACTTTCCCGGCATCAAAAAACCCAGATACAAAAACCCGCCATGATCACTGTGCTTAAAGCAGATACGAGACGGACATATCACATTAGCACACAACATCATGTAAGAAGGTAGCATCGGATAATAGCCGAGCAGTATGACAAGATTCACCAGCAGTCAACTGTACAGTAAACGATTCATTTATTATTATTATTATTATTATAGTACAATCAAATAATTCTAATTACATCACAAAAGAAACAAGAACAGACTGTACACTGTATAGTGTGACTACAAAGCGTTAAAGCAAGTCAAACCAACTCGCATCAGAAACCTTTAACCCTTTCTCTGCCAGACCAGAAAAAATATAATACCACACTCGCTGGCATGTTGCGTAACCACTTCACGTTTGGGAAAAATACCACGGTTATAAGTATAGCCTACCTAGCTTCGCCAGGTGGATGCATCCAGCACTCTGGGGATTATTATTTATTTCCTCCTCCGGAAATATCCTCCAAGCAAGGCAGCGAAAGGGTTGATAGTGGACCAAAGTGAATTCCGTGGTCGAGCTGCTGATATGCATTTCAATACACAACATTATGTGACTGTGTTACGGCTAAAAAAGGTTTATGAATCTGTTGGTCTCAAGTGTTTGTCGTAGAATAACCGGTTGGTCTGTTGTAAATTTTGTAACACAGACTGCCTGTTAGTAGTATTTTATATAGCATTTTGTATTGTATTTTATATTGTATTTCTACATTGTGTATCACTGTAACCAATCTAGCCTTACGGCTACAAGATCTCAATAAACGGACTACTGCTATTATCTCATTTTCACAAAATGACGGTCTGCGATATCTTCATGTCAAAGATATTATACCACACGAATGTCGGTGTAAGCCTTGCTGGATCATACCCAAAATGACAGGGAAATATAAACAAGTGAAATTACTCCATAAACAAATGTCAACAGTATTCAACGCAGAGAGAGAGAGAGAGAGATGACTCATCAGTTGTGTGTTATTTTCATCTCAGAGAAAACCTCGCTAGTTAGCTTGAGGCTTGTTCAAGGAGGTCAGCTGGAAAAAGAGAGTCAATTTTTCACACCTCAATACATAATATTGAAGTTGTAATCATTCTAAACCTGTTAAAAACGTCTCTTGCTAAATTTAAGTAGCTTAGAACTCATTTTAGCGATAATTACGTTGATCCTTGCATCTCTTCTGGTAGGACAGTGACGTCACCTGACAGAGGAGAATAGATAAAGAGATGGCAAAGGATGGATACAGAGACGGGACTGATTACATGATGAGGATTTCATAAGCTGCCAACTATAATACACAACTACACATCCCGAGAGAAATTTTTCACACTGTCCCGTGGCAGCAGGGTAAGCCACATTTTAAAAAGCATTTTCCCAGGTTTTTTCTAAAGAACAAAAAGTAAAAAAGGAAGTAAGGACCACGAATCAACTCGACGTTTGTATCAAACGAGGGTCCACAATTGTACATTTGGCACGGCTCAGTAACAGAGAAATAGTTCTCACTGCAATGCTAGCTGGCAGGCAACCTCTGTTTCTGTTAGACCTAAACGAGCATGATGAGTGAGTACACATTGGCCTATTAGCAACTACACGTAATACTGACAACGTTCACATACAGGATCTTTAACAATGCACAATGGCCTAACATTTCCGCAGTGGTCAATTTTTAGTTATCATAATCCATCTGTCAGCATTCCTTATTTTTTTCGTTTCTGCGCCGTGTGCTAGATTAAGCTGGCCATCTTGTCACATTTTGAGCGCATGTTAATCCACCGTATGGTATCGTATTCCACTATTCTTTATTTATCCAAGACCGGTTTTAGTTGTTGTCAATGTTTCAAAGAACACAAACTGGAAAGTACGCGAGTACTCTGCACAACTCCAGTTAGTGACGAACCGAACCAAAAACTGGCAGCAACTGCACGACAAATCGGATTAGTAACGAGAACGCAAAATTACCACAACGAAAAATTCTCCTACGAACAAACGACTGAACATACACACACGCAAGCGCTGCATGTTACACGTTCTTTGACGGCCGGCAAAGAACATTTAACAGTCGGTGTCGGGCGTTCAGCAGCCGTTGCTGTTGGGGTCGGGCAGCATAGTCTGCAGGCTCTCTGTGGTGGTCATCACGCCCGTGTCGGCGCCGTATTTACTGCGGACTTTGCGGTTCATTCCGCCGAGGATTTGAGACGACAGATGGAAAGCGTTGAGGATCTCGTCCTTCCACTGATGAATCGACACGCGATCCTAACAGCAACATCATCGTCAGCCAATCAACAAGCTTCTCAACGTAGTCCACGGGTGGCGCAATCGGCTAGACACAGCAGTATCATCTGGTAATAAAATAGACCCGTACTGGACTGACGGTCGACTCCTACTTACTGCCAACTTCGAAGTCACGTAACACAAAAACTACAAAAAAATCCAGCCCCAATAAGCTTTAGGTATTGTACCGTAATTTAAGAATCCGTGGTCATTTGCCAGCCTCCATTATAAATGGGGTATGAGATAGCCTTTGAAAATGGTCGAATTTCCGACTTTCAAGGGCTCGTGACCTTGACCTTGGATCAGCTCATACTGCATATCACTCATCGACCTCTACCTACATACCAAATTTCATTGAAATTGAAGGTTTTTGTGGACAGACGGACATTTGATACCGGCTTAATTAAGTCGACTCGGAGGAGTCGGCCTAAAAGGCAAACGTCGCATTCTTCTATAGCGCTACTTAGACAGCGATGCCGCGACCAGCCGCGCTTTACAATGGCAGCAAGTGGCAGTTGATTGACAAGAGCCAATAGTACTGAAGCGCAAATCGCGGCCATCCATTGTACGCGTTAACGTACAATTGGATCCGCGGCAGGCAGCTAGCAAGCACACCACCGCTCCAATCAACCACACCAGGCCTTCACCCCGTAAGCATTCATCAGATGGTACCAGTAAGTGGGCAGATGGGAAGGTAACCAGAGGCTGGCAGAGCTCAAGGCCTAGGAAAGGAAGACACCAATGAACCTGCAGGAGTACAGCACCATTCACCTTTACACTTAATAATACAGCCAGAAGTTGGACTTGAACTCCCCAGTGTTGCAACGGCCTGCTGTGACCTTGACCTTTGACCTCAGAACCTAATCTAGTCATCAGTAGGGGCCAGTGAATGTTTTCTGTCAGTTTTGTCAAAACTGTTTGAGGCATTCGTGACACATCATGGTAAAAATGTCTGTCCAGATAAAAGGATGGACAGACGGACGGCTGAAATCATAGTAGCTTTGACTACACTGTCAGACCGTGGAGGCATAAAAATCAATAATATACAAGGTGTCTGTAAAATGACCCTCAGACACACATATAAAAACGCCACCACCTTCATTCTAACAGATGTCTTTCACATGACCATGGTTTAGCTGATTCATCCTTGGTCTTCTTTCTTCATCTGTTCTTATATGTAAGGGTTTCCTTTTTTTACATTTATTACAAAATTATTACACTGAGCTGAAAACAACACAACCATATCGTTACAGTTTAACTTGACATCATCTGCCTTGTTTCACCACATCTCATCCACCTGGTGATTGCCAGGTGTGCAATCTCACATATGTCATACCTGTGACGTGACAGCAATGCGAGCGTCGTTCTTCAGGTAGATGACGATGCAGTTGTCCGTTTTGTTCAGCTTCTGAAACTCCGGCGTCAGCTCCTTTATGTCAGTCATTGGGATCAGCTGTCAGCACATGCACCACAGGGTCACGGCCACAGTAGGTACACGTGACATAGGTACATCTACAGTGTTGAGTGGACGTAACGTTTGGCACAGCAATCAACTTACGCTAATCTATTCACAGTACGAGTAAGACAATCACATTTTTGTTTTCTATTCTCACCAGGACTGCACACACATACCAAGTTAACTAGTTAGTGGATGATTGACATGTAACAGACAGTCACTGATGAAGCTCGCATCAGTGAATGGCGTAAATGTCTGTGAGCTTGTGTTTGTACCAGATATGGACGTTTTCAGCACTTGCAGTAACTTTTGGACTATCTATCAGGTAGGCAGACTACAGTGGGTATTAGTTACAAACACATCAAAGTCATCTTCTGACAATGGTTGCACGTTTGTTGCATAAACTTCATAGAGTTTGTCGTCAAATCATATTCTCAAAGTTCTTGTGTTATCTGCATTCTTTACCTCATATATTGCACAAAAATTACGTAAATCATGACTCTGATTTTTTGGTAGCATTTGTCATCTAAGTGTTGTTACGTTTTGTTGAATTTCAAGTAAAACCAATAAATTGTGATGGTATAAGCAAAAGTTCAGCCTTTCGTTTAGATTTAAGAATTTCGCAAGGTAGTGTAGTAACACAGTTAAGGTGTGGTGGAACTGCAACAGTTACATAGAGTTTCCTTGTGAATCTGTCAGTAAAAGAATTGTCCATTATTAACTCTATGTCTATTAAATAAGACAATAAATAAGTAAGAGGTGGGTCACCTCAACTAAATTCGACAATAAATAAGTAAGAGATGGGTGACCTCAACTAAATAAGACAATAAATAAGTAAGAGGAGGGTCACCTCGACGCCCTTGCCCTCCTTGCCTCGGACCACCTGTCCGTCTCGTGTCTTGTTGTAGAATTCTAGTCGGTTTGGGTAGAGCTTGGCGTGTTTGCGTTGCCACATCTGCAGGAACGGACCACCCAGCTTGAGCAGCTCACCTTCCAGCAGGCAGTCGGTTGGACCCACTACACAGCGTTTATCAATCCCACAAATCACCACCAGCAGCTGTAAACTAAAGTTCTCCCATACTCGTTACCAAGCGTTGCGCCCGGAGCTGATCCCGGTGTACAGGCAGTCAGTCCGCAGGTGACTTGAAGCCATCCACCCGGCGGTAGGTTGCCATTACTCGCTGCCAGGCCTGCGGTTACCTTCCCAGCCGCAGAGCGTCACTGCCCATTGGCCGGTACCAAATTATACTGCTTGGTGACAGAGGCACATGCGTGTGAGCAGCTTGCCCAAGGGTGTTACCTGAAAGCGGACCGGCCGAGATTCGAACCTGCGACCTTTAGGATGATGAGCGAATGTGCTACCGTTAAGCCACACAGCTACCAACTACTACACATCACTCATCACTCATCACATTATCAACATCAGCAGCCACAACCACAACCGATTGACAACTACCACTGCTTCCATTTGACAGCCATTCTCTCCAGTTCTTCTTTTCCACTTGTTTCAGTAGAGAACCTGGTGATTAGTGGTAAAGGGTTTTATGGGTTGTATGTCCAACCAAGCACCTGTGTCAATGCATCGAAGGGAACACCAACCATTAGAAAAAGAAAAGGAAGAGTATTTATATAGCGTCATGTGTATACTATGTACATTTCAAAGCGCTCAGACATGGATCACACAGTTTTACCTGCAAATACACCATGCTTACCTTTCCTTTGTAAGCGTTCAACAGACGGTGCCACCCGTAACTGAAATAGAAGACAGCCAATTGCAGCTTACTACTATCTATCGACCCCGAAGTGATGAAAGGCTGAGTTGGCCTAACCAGTAGCCTGGCTTCATCCACCACCAGACTCCCCCATCTGAGGTCTTACATCAAAAGATACATTTTTCTGACTGCCCCTAGGCTAAAACACTGGACCATAGATAAGCATGACAACAGACTGTCTCTTGTAGTAGCACTGGTTGCCATGGCAACAGTCATCATGCAGTCATCTTGAACACTGCAGCGATGTTGGAAAGGCATCTCAGAGAGCTCTCAGTAGAGATACAACTCCACTATTAACCTGCAAGCCATGTCACAGCTCAACTCAACAACACTGCCAATGGCTAGTAAACACTGCCAAGAACCACTGAATCATACCCATCCACTGCGACTAGAGCAGTGAATCATACCTATCTCGTCGGGTTCGTCGGCACGAGGTCGATGTCGTCTCTTTGACTCCACCTTGTCCGCCTCTTGATTGACAACCTCGAACACCGTCTCCGCAATCTCGTTCTGCCACCGGTCGGACACCACCAGCGGAAAGTTCTTGTACAGCTCCTGGTCGGCGTCCGTCAGCTGTCAAAGCAAACCAAATCAAACGCACATTTATATAGCGCCATATAAAACAAGCAAATCAGAGGCGCTGGGGCTGGGACTAGACTGGATAGGCTACGTTAAACAGTTCAGTCTTTAGGTTACGCTTAAAACACGCAATGTCAACCAACATCGCATCATCCCTGCATCCACAGCACCTCTTCTGATGGATGCATCCAGCTAACATGAAATAACCCGGGGAAAGATGGTCACTGAAAGTGAAACTGAAAGTAGCTGAGCACAGACTGATGGACTGTACAGCCAGTGTCCAGGTGAAGTGTGGTCAGTCCATTGCCTCCTTTTAACAATAATATCTGTTCAATGGCCTCTTTGCCACAACAGCTCTGGTAAGCTGGCACAAAATGGGCAAACTATTGTATTTTAATGAGACGAGATGATGAGGTGTCAATGACATCAGCTGGACAGTATGTAAATCATCTCACTCCAGACATACAACCACATCAGCAGCTCATCACTCACTGTTTACAGGCCAATGTTCTGTCTGACATCAACCAATAGTGCCACAACAATGTGGGTCAGTTGACACTGGTTAGGTGAGCCGTTCTGCAACTTCTCCATGTTTTCCATTATTTTCGAAGATGAGCTTCAAAGAACACAACTGTCGCAAGTTAGTATAATATGCAGTATAAAGAAGCACGTTTGTGTAGTGTAGATGACCTTGATTCCTTTGGTGTCTTCCTCGTCGAAGGACCCGATGTCGAAGGCGTCGGCCGCGTTGACTTCACCGCGTGGAGGAATCAACGGCGGCGGATATTTCTGTTGATAGACTTGCTGCCAGTCGACTTCACTGAAGAACGGGTGATCTTTCAACTCCTGGGCACTGATCAACCAAGCAATCAATCAATCAATCAATCAACCAACCGACCAATCAAGCAATCAATCAATTAATCAATCAATCAATCAAAATTAAGTTTTACCTACTCAGTCACATACCTTCACACCAACAGATGGCTCAGTACTCTAGTGGTTAGGGCATCAGACTGGCACTCAATGGTTGTGAGGTCGAACCTTGGTATGTATAGAGCCACCTGGGCCACTCAGCCTCCTACCCTCTGTGGGATGGGAAATAAGTACCGGCCAAAGTGCGGTGATGCCCTGTGACTGGGAAGTAAATGCAGTATGGTTCATTCCATTTGTAGATAAACGTGTGGGTGGCAGGCAAAACTGTGTGATCCCTTGTTAACACGTGCCATTCTGAGCGCCATAGAGATGAGCAGCTCAGGAACGCTATACAAATCTATGCATTCAACAAGTTGCACGGCTGACAAAACTGTCGACCATCAAGTAAGGATGTAATCCGTTGTAAATATCTCATCAACTCAACTACATCAACAAAGCTTCTCACTGACCCGTTGCCTTGGCAACCAATTCGGTCCTCAACCTCGCGTTTCAACAAACCCTCGAGTAATGTTCGCATCTCGGCTGACATCGACTCCGGAAACTCTATGTTCTATGCCACAACACAGCAACTCTATGTTATATCAGTGCACAGTGCACAGTAAATAATGTGATTCAGGAAGCACAAAACATATAAACATATTCATGGGTCACTTTATCTTTTGCCAAAACCGAAGTCTACAACGAAAGCTTGATGTGAACGACTAAAACCTGGTTTTAGACCGAGTTCAGATTAAGCAAAAGTTAAAGTGATTTGGTGTCAGATTAAGGTCTTAACTCTAACAGATTAGTGATAATTGCCTATCTAAATACATTAGGACGGTTTGGTTTGAGAACAGATTGCTCAGATTAAGTTCGGTTTTAGACCAAACTTTGGTCTTCAACCTTGGTTTAAGTGGTAAGTTTGGTTTTAGACTTTGGTCTCAGACCAAAGTTTAGCGTCACTTCACGTTTTGCATTAATTAGGTCTTAAACTAGACTTTTGGTCAAGACTAAGGTTTTAGGCTTTGGTTTTAGCGAAAGATAAAGTGACCCCATTGTATGGCTATATCAGAGATGAAAGGTCAGTGGTGGAGAGCTATCCCTACCCAGTGAAGGAAGGCCAGTGATATATTTACTTCAACCTTGGCCGGCTTTTTGTTCAGCAGCCGACGAAAAAGGGAAAGGGATCGAGAGGCTCATTTAAATTATCACTGGCCCGCGTACACATAGCGTAGGAGGTCAGACTGTAACATTCCACGGCGGTGCAACGTAACTCACCAGGAGGCAGCACGCAACGGCGGGCCAGTAGTGTTACATCCCATTAGGGCGACACCTTGTTATTATCATTATTATGATCATCATCAATAATATAATAAAACAATGATGAAATGCAGATTCAACTATTTAGTATGCAAGAAACGTGATCGCCTTACCATGTTTAATGTCATTCTGTCAATTTCGTGTTTATCTTTGGTCTTGTGATGACGGAACGGGCTGTGACTGTACACCACACACAGACTGTCTGTCCACTTAGCAGACTTTCACCATCAGCAAAACTCTACTCCACCAGCGTTACTGTGTACTTCAGCCACGAGAATCAAACCAACTTTAAACCAATCAGAACTGAAGAAAGTAGGTCAGCGACGAACCCGCGGAGTAGTTTGTAGAGCATGCAGCCGAACGAGAACCAATCAGCACTTGAGTCGTAGGCGACGCCCTTCGCCAGCACCTCAGGAGCCATGTAACCATGGGTGCCACTAGACAAACACAATACAATGAGCCATGTAACCATGCGTGCCACTAGACAAACACAACCACTGTATCTTACAAGTAAGTCCTTCTTCGGGCACGGCCGTATATCCACACATGCCGATCCAATGTCCTATTTTGGGCTTCTGGGTTAACAAAGTTGCCAAAAATGGGACATTCCCGGCCCAGTACGTCGATGAACCGTCGAGCAAAATTTGACGCCGCTAGCTTAATCCTCGGCAGAAAAATCCGTAACCATAAAACACACAAAAAACAAACAAACAGTAAACGATATATCCACACCTTGCCTATCGGCATGAATGGATGACAACTGAGAGCTGAGAGTAATGGTGAAAGATACTAGTCAAGCACCTGCTAACACAGCAACAAATCACTAGCGTGAACTTCAGCTGCTGACCAGCAGTGACACGTTGTGAATGGACCATGACGGTTGATGGCATCAAACATGCTAACATCAAACACTAACATGATGCTATCAAACACAAAAACACTTACACACTGGCGTGAGGTTTCTTGCGGAGGAAATCACACGCCAGGCCAAGGTCCGAGATACGAACATGTCCGTTCTCATCCAACAGAATGTTTGCTGGCTACACACACATCAGCAACATCTCCATCCTCATCAGTCACCTGCATCAGCAGCATCATCAGCTCACACTGTAATATATCACGTCTTGGATCACAGCTGCAGACGTAGTAAAGGTTTAGAACGTCGACATATGGTCAGAGAAGTTTCGCCGTCTCCGGTCCGACCCTGTGGAACTCGCTGACGCTGAATGTTCGCCACTCGTCTTTAACTCTAACTCAGTTCTGTACACGTCTGAAGACTGTTCTGTTCAGTAGAGCTTACGCAACATCATCATAGCGTCCCCGTGACAGTTCTAGGCTGTAAGGCTTGCTGCGCGAAACATAAATGTACTTACTTACTTACTTTTAGTTTTACAAGACGAGGTGTGAACAAGAGAACAGGAAACGAGGACAGCTAAAATACAGCCGACAATACAGTGTCTCTAAACATAATAAATCTCACATCATGAATCGCAAAATAAATTGCTAAATTTTGTTTTCTGGTTTATTTACAGTTAAGATTCTAGGACTGCAGCTGATGGGTGACCAATTATGGAGGTTTTGTGGGTAAACCGTCCGCTACAAGATCAGCCAGCTATGCCAACTCAGCCTTTCATACTTTCGAGGTTGATGAATGAGTAGTGAGCTATAATCGGATGTGCGCTACCTCGCTCAGGTGGCGCCATCTGGTGAAAGTTTACGGTGTAAAGGCGGGATGGTTAATTCCATTCGTGGATAAACGTGTGGGTGGCAGGTAAAACTGTGTGATCCCTCTAACATGTGCCATTCCTGAGCGCATTAGAGGTGGTTTACGACGATGCGCCATGCAAATCGACGTTTACTTACTTACTTTACTAATGTTACATCATCATCAACATCATTGAGTGAATCACTTGGTACCACCTTGAGGTCTCGGTAGACAATGCCTCTAGTGTGCATGTGATCGAGGCCCAGAATCACCTCACACGCGTAGAAGCGAATCTCGTTCTCAAAGAACGTGCCGTGTTGAGAGAGATGGTAATGAAGATCACCGCCGTTCATCAGGTCCAGAATGAAACACAACTTATCAGTCGTTTGAAATGCATACGTCATGCACACGATGAACGGACTTCCCTCCTGTACACACACCGTAAAAAAACCCACAGTCACCGGTATTCCCCACTCAACATGTACAAGGTGTCGCCCTAACAAGACGTAACACTACTGGCCCGTCATCGAGTGCTGCCCCCTGGTGAGTTATGTTGCATATGCAATTGTTACAGACCACGAAAAACAACAGCACGATGACAGACGACAGAAGACGATGACAGTTACTGGTCTGGCCCTCTTACACTATGTGTAGGTGGGCCGGTAATAAAAGCCAATCAGTGGATATACAGAGACGTGTCACCAGAATGCACATATCAAAACGCTATCATCTCAACCACGTCCGATTCCAGTTTAACAGTTGTCTTATCAGGTGAAACTGAGTTGATTGTCTGGCACACTGGTTCTCTGCCTGCCGACCGTTCTCTATTAGTACCTTCAAGATAGTCGACACAGGCAATTTTACATGCCCCACGGCCCCCACTATCAAAGCACTGAAGGAACACATTCATTAAGCAATTCAGTATTTAAAATGCTCATGGTTATAAAACTCACATCAAAGGAATAAACTCTGTTATACTGCAAATCTGGTGATCCTCACAGCTGTTCAAACTAGAAAACACAACATAAAGAGCCACGCCGGCAACGGCCGCAGATAGCACAGTCACGCACTGGATTACACAATAGCGGTCAAGGTCACTAGCAACCGTGACGGTTTTCATACCGTTTGACCTTTAACCTTTTGACCTCTGGGTCAATGCATGTCGAGCAACTGCCATAGAGTATATGTGTACCAAGTTTGGTGTTCATAGCTCAAGTCGTTTTCCTTTTAGAGCACGGACAGACAGACAGACAGACAGACAGACAAATGCAACTGAACGAACTACCCATGCCTTGGGCACCGGCTGTACACCCTTACTGCAGTGCCTAGGACAACTCAGCCTCCCACCCTCTGTGGGACGGTAAAATGAGTACCAGCTCTCCAACTAAGTAATAATAAATGGCGATGGTGGATGTGGACGGTAGCTGCCATTTCTTTCTGGCGGACTCACAGTCCAAGTCGATCGGCTTGGTCTGAGGGTTGGCGGCCACCTTGGCGCTGAGTCTGCATTCATCAAATGAACCGGGTGAACTCTCACAATGGCTTTGCCATGATAACAGCACCATCAATATCATCTCGGTTATTATTATTATTATTATTATTATTATTATT
>Ga0209780_1002189_pt1 | contig 13702 bp, 8 predicted proteins | sample WorMetexBAHAMAS2_FD_187384 | JGI IMG/M metagenome (GOLD analysis project Ga0209780, IMG submission 187384) | Marine gutless worms symbiont microbial communities from Max Planck institute for Marine Microbiology, Germany - Inanidrilus exumae... | ecosystem: Host-associated > Annelida > Digestive... | reverse complement strand
CCACATATACAGGAATGACAGGAAGAGAAGTTGTTATTACATTTAACCCGGAAAGAGCGAGATGATAGGTAGGATTTAAACCAGTCTAAAGCGGAGCCCTGAATGCCGAACCAAGATGACAGACGTTCATTTATTCTGAGCCAGTGAAGAGATCTAAGAACAGGAGTGATGTGACAAGATTTTGGGGTTCTGGTGACAGCACGAGCAAGAGAATTCTGGACTTATTATTATTATTATTATTAATATGTATAACTTGTATGATTTGCGATCAACAGGTCGTGGGTTCAAATCCTACTCGTGGGCCGTGGCAAAGCTGCGTAACAACCTTGGACAAGTTGTTCACACCTATATGCCTCTGTCACCAAGCAGTATAACTTGGTACCGGCCACGGGGCAGTGATGCTCTGCGGCTGGAAAGGTAACCTGCACTTTGCAGGCCCGGCGAAAACTAATAGCAGCATACCGCCGGGTAGATGACTTATAGTCATCTGCGGGCTGACTGACTGTACACCGGTATCAGGCCCGGGCCCGACGCTCGGTAGGCGCAGAGGTCGAGCGCCAAAGGCGCCGAGGGGGTGGGATGTAGAAAGGGGGTGTCCCCCTCCCCACCGAGGAAGGGTCTGGAGAGGGGGCTGTTTTTATTTTTAGCTCAAAAGGCGATTTTTGGTGCATTCTGGAACTGATTAAACCTACTTTTGATCGGCCTGGCGTCTCAATTTTTTGGACAGCAGCCGTATAGGGGGAGGGATCGCGCCCTCGCCCCTTCCGTAGATCCTCCCCTCCTTCCTATAGAATACTCGCAGCAACAATTACAACATACTGCAAACAAACCGCCGTTTCAACTGTTACGTCAGAATCCGACATCTTGCAAATGATTGACAGGCGTGCTGAACATTATCAGATTACCGTTCGAAATTTCTTTTTCTACCGCCGATAAATCAACCGGTGTTTCTCAGATTTCGTCGGCCGGCAATTCGGGCGGTTTGTCGCCTAGCGAGGCCGCTGCTTTAGGTGGACGGTCAGTGTGGTAAATTGGTGACCGTCATCGGTCACCAGTTCATCACACTGACCGTCGACATCTGTCGACAACACGGTGGGCGCAAGGCACTGCGTCGCGCGGGTCTGTCAGCGGCAGCGGAGATTTGTTCACTCCTGCATTTTCAGAGTCCCCGCTGCGGCGTGTGTACGATGGTCCAATGTGACCTTGTAGGCCTACAAGCGAAATGACAGCCGCTGAAGCACTTCGGCCATTCTCCAGTTTCTGTCGTAGCATCTGACTCTCACGGTTTGACCGAGTCTGCCTTGAATCCGACACGGCTTCGCTGTACGCCGTGTACGGTTATAGATGCCTACAATGCTGCGTTTTGCATTCTTCAGCGCTTATGTCGCCGTGTGTATAGGCCTACCGCTGGCGTTTAGGCCTATAACAGACTGTCGGCTGGAGGCATGGCGGCAATGGCATAATGAATTGAACAGGCGACCGAAATAACTGCTCGAAACTTCTCAAAGACAGTTGCTTATCTACAACAGTGCAACATCGGATCCGACATTGACTCTGTTTTTCTCGTCAGCCGAGCGGTCTTTGCCGCATTTTCTCATTCCCGTTAACTGGTAATTGCGGTATGCATGCATCTGCGCCAGTATGTTGGCCATGCACTTAGTTGTATATTCACGCGCAATGCGCACTATCACGTCAAATACCAGTCTTCGGTCTGTAGGCCTATGTACAACACTCGTACATAAAATGTTCGTTTACATTTGGCAACAGATTCTTAGATCCCGAAAGGCTGAAAACAGGAGGTAGCCCTTGAATTGTGTTTCTATCTACCCTATTACAGGGGACAATTAATAAACTGCAAGCAACAGGGCAGCCATTTGGAATTCAAGATGGCCGCCACTAGGAGGATCAATCAGTCAGTCAATCAATCAATTTTAAAGTGGTTCAAAACAAGAGTTAAGCAAATGCTAATATAAGCGACAGGGTCGAATTACAGTAAATTCAAGGGACACGTACAATAATGCCTATTCACGCCCAGGCCAGTCGTTACAAAAGGTGACAGTTTTTGAGGTCGCGTGGCTTTAAAACTAGTTGTAACAAAATTAGTTTGCGTAAAACTGGTAATTAATTTATGGCGAAAGGCTATTGCAAGAAGCGACCGGTATACGCCGTGGGCGGGTAAACCTGGTCGCTCGCTAAAAATCATTTCAGGATTCGCTAACAGCAATAAATGTAGGCCTAACTATTACTAACGAGTTGTCCAGAATAATGTTAAGGAAAGAGATTGGGAACAAAAAGTTTTAGTGGATTGCAATCTCGGATACCTCAAACATTGATCATAGAGGTCAGTAGGCCTAGTAAAACTCTGCACAATTTGATGCTTTCCTGAAAAAGTGAACGATGGACGTTATGTTTCGGTCTTATCTACTGGAAACGTAACCCTTCCACACCTGAACCGTAACTCTACCCGAATTTTAACTCGATGTCACGAATTCTAGTTGGGTTAAGTACGAATAGCATGGTTCGAGTGGACATGAGTAGTAACCAGATTTGTATATAGTATTCGAGTCCAGACTCAAGTCCAGTTTTAACGGACTTGGACTCTGCAATCCAGTCCTTGTTCAAGTCCGTGCATTGTCTATTCCAGTGTTAAGTCCACCCGTTGAGCGCGTATTTAGCCACAGTGGCATTTTTATGCGACCAAATAATAAGTACGTAAGTAACTAGGTAAACATAAATTTTTAGAGTGGCCTATATAACAGCGTTACTAAAAGGACCACTGTAACGATGCCAGACAAGCAGTCAGAGAATCAGGTGTGGATACCAAAGTTGAAAAAGATGAGTCTTTACTTGACGCCGGAAAGTCTGCAGCGATGACGATGAGATGACGGCCTCTGGCAGACCATTATCTGTCAGATAAAGCTTTTCGTCGCTAATATTTCTGAAATGCAAAAGTACGTCAAATGCAATGATGCAACAAGGTCAAGCACTTGATAGCACATTAAACGCTGAACTTGTTGTTATCCCCGCGAGAGCGAGGGAATATGTTTTCACCGGCGTTGGTTTGTGTGTGTGTGTCTGTCTGTTTGTCTGTCTGTGATTACGTTACCTAAAAAAATTGTGGACGGATTTGCACCAAATTGTATGCGAAGGTTCCTAGGGATAAAGGGAAGACTAAGTTCGTGTTTCGTTACGATCGGTAGAGGGATGTTGAAGTAACGGTCAAAAAAGAAACTCCGTAGGCCTAAAACGGCGATTGTTTACAAAATAGCGCCGTCGGAAAATTCGATATTATCGGGCCGCAAAATAATAGGTGTGGCAAGTGTTGCCAAGTGTTGGTGAAAAAAACGCTTTCGCGGGGATTTGTACTCTCTCGGAGTAGGCCTACTTTCCATCTGGTTACATTAAGACACGAACCCGGACTCGGCAGCCGCTGGACTTGTAGGGAATCTGGTAGTATCTTGTTGTGCGTCTGTGTAGATCATTACCATCACGATGCGTCAGGTGACGTCATACGGACATCAGCAGTCGACTGTGATAGCCGCTCTGCTGATCATCGCCGGCTGTCTCAGCGTCATCTTCAACATCGTCGACGTCGCCGTCGGCAGCAAGTACAGTGGGAGGAATACGCTGTCGCACGTGTCGAATGGCGTGGTTGGCCATGGTTTCTGGTGCGGTTTACTGGTCAGTATTCCACTGTTAGCCCGCCCAGCATCGCGATGCCACCAGCGGGCTTATTTTTTACCGATGTTACTTTCTTTAATGTCGCCCTTCTCATTCGATAGCAGTTGGACGGATCGAATCGCGGATTGTTGCGTTAATATTGATGATGAAAAAGTTACTAAGGCTATACAAATTTGGTGAACTTTGGTCCAGTAATCCTTGAGATCGTGTGGCTCATTTACATGGGTGGTGAGTCCACGTAGGCTAACATACGCTGTGCGCTGATTTCAAAGGTCTTTCGCTAGGTGGCAGTAGCATAGCCAGTCTGTAGGTAAGTAAGAAATGCACAGTCGCGTTTGCGCATGCCAGGCAGGCTACATGTTGGGCTTTATTACATGTTGGGCTTTGTCCCGCTTTTTAGTTTTAAAATAAATAATGTTATTATTGATATTTTTAACTTTAATGCAATTTCAGCTTTTTCTCTCGCCGTTATTTGTTAAAATACAGAAATGTCACGAATTGCGCAAACAGTCAACAACAACGAACTTTACAATTTAACTTTGTTTACCATAAACTTTACTAAATAAAGTTTCGTTACATCGTAGTAATCAGAATTAATTCAGTATATTCGTGAAATCTGAATGATATCTGATGTGAGTTGCAGATTATTATTACTGGAGGATTTGGCATTGGAGCAGCTCGTAACAAAACCAGATGCATGGTGCGTATACGCCTGATATGTGGATGGCGTCGCTAATTAGCATAAATTCAGATGGTTACACCCTGATACAGTGTACTAATAATGGGGTGGCTGAAATTGACGGAGTGGACATGACGGAGTGGATTAATGGATCTGAGTTGAGCAGTCGCTTAGCTTGACATGCTCGCTTTTGCGAAAGTTGTGCATGCTATCAGAGTGGCTGCTAAAGATTGAGCTTGCCGTGTCTGTACTACGAACATTATAATGGTGCTGCTCATGTTTCGGTAGGCGTAGGTATTTTAGCTGTGTATTTTAAAGCATCCGACTTTCACTGACCGAAAAACTGCGTACGTAGGCCAAGTTACTGTCCAATGTTTTTCATTCGTGTGTCTTTATGTTGATTCTGTTCAGTTGCACGTGTGCACTGAACTTAAATACGCTGTGATGACGGTTGTTTAATTGATTAAAGGCTGCTCTGCACATAATCATCAGTTTTGCTACGGCTTAAATTCATGAAAGATTACTCCGTCAATGTCCATTCCTACAATTTCAGTCTGTAACGTCAATCAGCTCTTGACCCCACTAATATATTGCTAATTTATAGAAACACGCATGTCATAATTGAACACAATGAACTAATTATGTATGTCAGTATTTTCCTATGACGTCATAGAAAATTTCTGAGATACACAATTACGATGATCGGAGTCGGTTCGCCCGGGGGCGTGACATTTCCGATTTTTCAACGATGACAGTTAGACACATCACTGGTCTGCGATGGTACAGACTTTCCGTAAATTGAAGCACACGTAATGTTGGGCCATTTTCTGCATTGCTAAAACAACTCCCTCCGGTTTTCAAATTCTACTTTCTGTCCAAAGTTCAACACCGGAAATGAAATATTTGCGACTCCACGTGCCTATAAGGAGTAGTGATTCTGTCCGTCCCACGTCATAAAAGGTAAAGGTAGGCCTAAAGGTCGGATTCTTCTATAGCGCTACTTACAGCGGCAATGCCGCGACCAGCTGCGCTGTACAATCGTAGGAAGTGGCAGTTGATTGGCAAGAGCCAATGGTGCTGCAGCACAAATTGGGGCCATCCATTGCACGCGTTAACGTACAATTGGACCCGCGGCATGCAGCTAGCAAACACACCACCGCTCCAATCAACCACACCAGGCCTTCACCCCGTAAGCTTTCACCATATGACGCCGCCCGTGCGATGAAGCAAACATCCGATTACAGCTTACTACTCAGTTCATCGACCTCGAAAGGATGAAAGGCTGAGTCGACCTGGTTGGCTGGTTACATACCGAAATAAAATGCCGCCTCAGAGTCGAACCCGGACACGTCACCCATCCCAGTACTAACCGGGCTCGACGTAGAATAGCTTCGTTGATACGACCAACGCCGTTACCACTACGCCACGCCGCCAACCAAACCATTTACGTCAAGTAAGCGATTTACATCTTATACCAACGTTACATGTACTTATTTAATTTAAATTAACAATTCTTTAGTCATCAATTTTGCAGAGTTTAAGTTCTTAGTGATTGCGTTGCAGATCGTCACGTTCATGGTGCTCGCCATCATCGGTGCCGTGCTCGCTGCAATCCAGATGATCGTCGCTGCTGATGGAGCCGCTGACATTCACAAACTCTACATAGCCGAGGATCATTTGTCGACAAGCCGCTTCTTTTCTGAGGGCTTCCGCAAGGACGTTAGTTTCTTCAGACATGCATAAGCCTTATCACGAGGGTCTCGAGTTGCTGCTAACTTGTCATTATCCAAATACGGACGCCGTTGTAATCTTTGGGTATATTATTAGCACCCAGTTGACATAAAGTATCAGACAGCTATTGTGGTTTATTGCCTCAGTTAAAAAGAACTGGCAAAACCTTGGTCTATAACCCGATTTTCGGTTTTGGGAAGTCCAGTTTTCTCTGTGCAATTTGAAGATTACAAGTGCACTGCACTGCAGCAACGCTAAAAGCTTGTTGTGCAGTTTGTCACTTGCTAACTGGGGCCCCAGACTGAGTAATACTATCCGCTAAACCTAAAATTATGTTGTATCTATAATATCTGACCTAGAGACAAACAATCCTAGAATCTTAGAATCAACAATCCTTCGGATGTGTTTTTATTGTTCTACATTTTCATATTATTGACAATGCACAGAAGCTATGCAGACGGCATTTTTAACACAATGCATAGATCGGTGGGCAAATCTGAACTGCGGTTCGACTTAAATCGCGATGTGACGAGCTTTCAGTTGATTCAGTTTGACGGTCGACGATTTGATTTCAGCTCGTAGAATTTGATTCGTTAAAGATAAAATGAAAATTCGTTAAAATTTTCGACTTCATTCGGTTTAAAAAGATTACTTGCATCTACACTGTTCCTCGATGAGTTGAACATGACTGCAGACGACTATATTTTTTGTTTATAGTTTTTCCTTATTTTTTCGTTTTCGGTGCCTTGCGCACAATTAAGCTGGCCCTTCCGTCAGTTTTTCCGCCCACTTGAATAGATCGTATCATATCGTATCGTATCGCATGTTGATCTCGTTGTCAGTCTTTGATGCAGAAGTCATACATCATCATCATCATCATATTTAATTTCAAAACAAATGCACGGAAAAAAATATAAATACAACACAGGCAAGCCAGAAAATCCAGGGATCATCAAAGCTGGCTGCCTATTGTAGGTAAACTCTGAAGGCTACAAATACAGAATTGCAAAAAAAGCAAAAAGCAAAAAAAGCAAAAAATAGCAAACAATAGCAAAAAAGTGCACAGTGCAGGAAAAAAAACTACACAGGCCTGCAGAGAAATCAACCATAGTATAATATATAACTAGCTGTGAGCAAGTCGATAATCACTATACACGCTAAACTGCGAACGAAGAAAAAGCGCCAGGACAAGCACGACTGTCGGTGGTTGTCAGATGAAACGCATGTATGTCAGGCTTCTTACTCGGCCCTACTTTGTTCGCTGTCTACACTTCACCAATCGGCGACCTCACCAATCACCAGTTTGCTGACAACATTCGGGTACATCTGGCGCTACGTTCGTTTGACTCTCCGAACGGGTTGGCGCTGCTGGCGGACTGTACGACTCTGTCGAGCAGTGCATGGTATCGAGAGAACGGACTGCTGCTGAATACCGACAAGTCCAAGTCCATCTGCCTGGGAACCTCTACTCGACTACGCTCGTCATCCGCAGCCATGGGTTGATTCAGTGTCCGTCGCCAGGCTGCGCTACAGCTCAGCGAGGAGATTCGTTCCCTCAGCGTGATCACTGACCGATGTTTGACGCTTGAAAGCCACATTGCACCAGTTGTCAAGTCAGCCAATTGTAATTGCCACCACCAGCTTGGTAGCATATTCATCTGATGCCATTCTCTACGGCTAAGGCATTAACTTGAAGCATAATACTAATACTATCACGATTAGACTACTGCAACGCTGTGCTGTACAAACTGGTTGCTGCCGATTAAGGATATGACCAAGTAATGCAGTAGCTTCACATTTTCCATCACCCGCATGTAAATGTACCTCCGATAGTCGAGTAGTGTGGGCCTATAATAGTTCGCATGAAGTGAGTTTCAGTAGTCAACGATCGTATATAGTCCATGCAAATAGCACCCTGTATGACGTGTGTGTGTGTGTGTGTGTGTGTGTGTGTGTGATTGCAGGCGAATGCTGTCTATGCAATGGAGATACTGTTAGCCCTACTCGGCGTGGCTGAATTCGGTCTCTGTCTGTGGGGTTCGATCCTTTGCTGTGTCACCGGTGACTACTGTGGACGTTCTCAGCAGGTGACGCCACTTGTCACTTTCTGTTAACGAACATTTGTTACCCTGGACGAGTTGCAGATAAAATAGTACTATATTCTATTGCTAATGGTAATCATATATACACTGTGTTGTAAAAAAAGTACACCATTCAACCTTCAATGATAATTTTAACAGTAGTTGTCCGATTTCAGTAATTTTGGTACAGTTATTACTGATTAAATATGCCATCGAAAGACGGTTTAATTTCCCACCTTACCTGTTTATTGTATGTGCCTTACCTTGGAAAACTTTCAGACCCATAACGCTCCAGCTCATCGTACCAAGGACACAATTAAACTGCTATAGCAAGAAACGCAGGATTTCATTGATGCTGATCTCTGACCATTAAACAGCGCAGACCTGAATCCGGTGGATTATAGGCCTAATGTCGTGGGTGTTATGTAGCAGCGAGTGTATGAATGTCATACGAACAGTGTTGATGAGCTGAAGCAGCGTCTCATTGATATCTGGCACAGTCTGCAGCAAAACGTTATTGACACGGCCGTTAACGAGTCTAGAAAGCGACTGATAGCGTGCGTGCAGATGGACGACATTTTACCCGCGCGGAGCTCTGCGCGGGTAATAGCCATCATCATGTGTCTGTCTGTCTGTGTGTCACACGCCGTATTGTATCAAAACGGCTAAACGTAGGATCACGCAAACAACACCACGTGATAGCCCAGGGACTCTAGTTTTCTGCCGCCAAAATTCGTTGGTGGATGACCCCCTTTCCCCCTAAAATTTGCGCTCAAAGTGACCCACCCCTTTCTAACAGCACAATTTTGACCAATATTTGCTCATAGCGCCTTAATCGCGAGAGCTGGCAAAAAGGTTCAATTAGCACTAATAGGAAGTTGACCACGCGCTTTCCAACGAGCCATAGATGAACCGTGTACGTTATCCCTAAGTCTCCCACCGGGTGGCACAAAACGCGATTTTGCTATTTTTTCCAGTAAACTTCAATATCTGTGGAATAAAGTCTGCTACAAAGTATTATTGTGTGAAAACGTCTAGCGGCAAAGTTGTAGCTACATCATTCCTCTATCTAATGGTCCATAGACGGATTGTGGACGACGTCCACATCTACCTAAAATTTGCGCTCAAAGTGACCCACCCCTGTCGGAAAAAGCCGATTTCGACAGATTTCGCTCAATAGTGCCGCAGCCATGAGAGCTAGGGAGAAAAATTCAATTAGCACCAATAGGAAGTCGACCACGCGCTTTCCAGCGAGCCATAGATGAACTGTGTACGTTACCCCTAAGTCCCCCAAAGGGTGGCTCAAAACGAGAATTTTTACATTTGGCGTTGCCCTTCATTTTTTCGTTGCAGGTAATCATAGACATTTCAAAGTTAATATGTGGGTTGAACATAACAAGTCCCAGCCTACGGATAACAAAATGTCCCTGAAATTGGCGTGGCCACGTCACGTAACCCATTTTAAACGTTTAGTCCCCTTAAGATATCTCTGGAACGGCTTAAACTAGAGACTTCAAATTTGGTGTACATGTTGACCGTAGCAAGTCCCAGCCTACGGACGACAAATTGTCCCTAAAAGGGGCGTAGTTACTGTCACGTAACCTCTTTAATTTTTGGAATATAAGCGATAATATCTCGTAAACGGTATGAGATAGCCTCATAGTTTCTCTTAAATTTGAATAGGAAGTCGTTTGCGCTCTATCGAATGGTTATGTTGCCGATGACCTTGGGTGCCCCCTAAGCACGTTAAACTACCTTAATTTCTACATTTTGCATTGCTTTATGCATGTTCGTAATTGGCGATCGCAAATACTACAAATTTGATGTAAAAGTTGAATATGCAAGTCACAGCCTACGGACGACAAACTGTCCCTTATTGGGTCGTGGTCAGGTCATGTGACCCATTACAAAATTTTGGGGCTCCAATCATATCACTGGAAGGCTGAACCTAAAGTCGTCAAATTTTGTACACGAGTAGGCAATATCAACTCTATGCAACAGGAATACAGGATGACATGGTCACGTGACTGTTTTAAAATTTTGCCGTTAGTCGTGATGCAGCGCGTCGCGCGGGTTTGTCAGCGACAGCTGAGCTACTTGTGAAAACTTATTGTGAGCTTGTCATGCGACTGTAAAGTTATGACAAATAAAGTGTAATTAACTTTGTTTATTCTGAAAAAGACGTTCCTATAGCGCTAAGTTGGTGATTTTTAGGGTCTTAAAGTTTCCCAAGGTAAGGTACGTGCACTAAACAGGAAAAGTGGGAAATAACACCGTCTGTCGACAGCATATTCACTCAGTAATATATATTAAAATTTCTGGAATTGGGCAACTACTGTTAAAATTATCGTTGGAGGTTGGGTTGTATATTTTTTTTTGCAATGCAGTGTACATGTATATACTACTAAAACGGTCAACGCTTAACTAAGACTATTATTAAACTCATCAACCCTTACAAATAAGCTCCTGGCGCCAATCACAACGAAGGGAGTTAACAAGCTAACGCCTAACGATTAAACCAAACGTTTAGTACTTGATTAGACATTTATTTTACTTGGTTTCTGTAAAATACTGTGCTATTTATTTCGCAGTAAACTGTCTGCTATTGACGAGTGAGAACTGTGCACTGCAGGTGTCGACAGAACATCCTCACAGCAGTCACTATCAGCAGCAGCCCGTTGCATAACCTCTTATCCATCACGTATGTATTCGCAATGTGGCGCTTACATGTGAAATAAAACTGAAAAAAATCTGAACTAGAACAAATTAAAGCAAAACTATGCTCTGTTTCAGTGGTGGATCGAGGGGTAGGCGACTGGGGCAGTTGCCCAGGGCACCAAGGGAGGGGAACCAAAGAGGGAAAAGGAAAGCAAAAATAACGCGAATCTCCATAACGAGAGACTTGTAATTAATTTAAAATAATCAGGGGGAGCACAGTCTGGAAATCGTGCCCAGGGCATCAGAAAACATTGATCCGTCTCTGCTCTGTTTCAGCAACGTTGTTTTATTTCAGTTCGTTTCAGCGCTTCGTATAATGTAAAACAAAATGTTAAAACAAATTAAAAGTAGGCAGGGTTTTATGTGCCACTCAAAATTTAGGGAGGGGGTAATTTCGCTATGCAATACATGCCGTGTACGTCGCAACGTTGCGACGTGGTGATCAGGTCGGTTTTACGATAAAGACGACTTCATAGCGATTGAAACAGTAACTGCTATTTTAGCACGTCATTTGAGGAAACGATTGATATTGAAACAGAAGAAAAAGTGTACGTACGTGACTACGACAGTTACTATGCAGTTGTTCACACAATCGTAGTGAATCAATCTTAGGTCGCTGTGCCGCAAGTTGATAAATGTATCTATCGATTCATCCGTAAACGTCTTGTTGTTGCTGCTCGCCATGTTGACACGTAGGACTGACGACATGCTGACGTCAGCAATGGTGGGCAACTAGCTAAAATATTTTAACTAAACTAGCACTAAATTTTACCCATTCTCGTTGAAACTTACAGTGAATATTCAATCGCGCCTACTGGTGACCTCGTTAGATCCTGGATGTCAAAGGTCAAACGTCAAAGTCACAACATGTTGGCGAAGGCATCCACGTCGAAGCTGGTGAAAGTTCATCTTTTAGTTTCACACGTAACGATAACAAGCAGATCTGACGCAAAGGAAATCGCGTTTCTTCCCTCAGTAGTAGCAGCTGAGGAACAGAGTCCAGCCAGTGGCGGATCCATTGCATTGTATCAGAAAATAAATTCAGTACACCAGAATTTTATAAAATATGTTATGTCGAGATAACATCAAAATTTTACAGCCTACTTCTCACTTCATGGGCGCTTTTGGCGCTCGAGGTGGCCAGAGTCCATTTTGCGGTAGGCACACGTGGTCACGGCGTAACCAATCTTCGTTTTTCGCCGTGGGCACGCCGATGTAAGGATGTAAGGTACACGTTGCAGCCATTTAACCCAGGTTATCTGTCTCTTTAGTTACATAATATTATGAACCGATTATTTCATTCGATTTGCTTTTCTACAGTTTAGTTGTATTTGTGTTTTTATTTGTATGTGTTCGAACTTTTATTGCATGTCTTATGGTTAGCGTTTGATATCTAGCATTGTTTTATGCTACAATATTAAATAAACGTACTTGCTAGGTTTATTTAGAAGATGACCATTCAGCCGATATGTGTGTGTGCGTGTCAGATGGGGACAGAGTATTACGTTACAGTGCAAAAGTAATATGCAATCTAGTAGCGTAGGTTACCATCACTAATCCTACTGTTGACTGATTGTTAAGTTATGGTTTCGTTCTGTTTGACAGAGCCATGCTATACACGTGGCAGCGCACCGAAGTAGAGCTCTGTGCATGTATACTTGCCGAGATGTAGGCCTGCGATAGCAGCAGCAGCAGCAGCAACAACAACAACATTGCCTGTCAGCGAACCTCTGCTCATGCTGCTTTGATGGTAGACTGTGACAGCAATAAACTAGGCTGCTTTTATTTCTGTGATCACTCTGACAGACGTAGACCGTTTTAAATATTGTTTCACTGTTATAATTAAAATTTCTGTGAGCACCAAGCAATTAGTCGAAATTTTCCTGTTTACTTATTTTTTCGCACAGTGTAATTTTGTATTTAACCTCAGCCAGACATGTTGTATTCAAACAACCCAGATCTGAATCCTGTGTAGTAAAGTTCTATTTTGAAATATATAATGCTTATTATAACGTTAGTATTTTGTTTGTTTTGCTTAATTTCTAATGAGCTACATGTATGATTGTAGCCTACTGACTTATTCAAGACATACCGATAATATTTTAGTATCGTAGCTTGTTTTTGTATAGTAGTATGGCGACATGGTTTTTAATGTAATGTGTAAACCTACGTAAGATGTTTTACAGACGATTATTTCCAGTTGCTTTTAATGCTGACGAGACATGCAAATCGGTCTGTATTTGCCAAACCTTTTGTAAAAATAAAACACTAAAACAGGCCAGTTATTGTGTGACATGGCATGTAGTAAGTTGGGCTAAATATAGGCTTGCCGTAGATCTTCAAGCAGAAGCCACTGTTTTTATAGGCACTGTGTAATCCTGGACTTCTGTAATTACAACCAAGTTTTGTTGTTACAGCTTGCCCAGTGTTAACATGAGTTAGGTGTTTACGATCCTTGCTATTACGGTTGTTATTCGTAAAATGCTCGTAACCTGTGTTGTCCCGGCTGTTATTCGAAAGCCGGTGTCTTCTGTTGGGCGACCTGTGGCACGTACGCTAACTGAAAAGTTCTTGACATTGTTACTTCTGTTAAAAAATAATCTTCGTTTATTTAATTGCTGACACAACGCGCAATTAAAACAGTACAAACATCCGTCACGCAGGGCAGCACTATATACAGAATGGTTTAGCACGGCTAAACTGCTGCAACATACGGCGCACAGCGGTTGATCAACAGCACCGGCTAAACCTCGTGAATATTCACCAGATGGCGCGAACAGCACAATCCGATAAAGTAGCTCACTACTTAATT
>Ga0209780_1002188_pt1 | contig 13703 bp, 10 predicted proteins | sample WorMetexBAHAMAS2_FD_187384 | JGI IMG/M metagenome (GOLD analysis project Ga0209780, IMG submission 187384) | Marine gutless worms symbiont microbial communities from Max Planck institute for Marine Microbiology, Germany - Inanidrilus exumae... | ecosystem: Host-associated > Annelida > Digestive... | reverse complement strand
GTCGGATTTCAGTAACGCAAAACATTCTAGTCCATACAATAACATCGGCATGCATTTACTCTTCACTAATTGAAGAGTTACTTCTTCAGATGCATGCTTACCAACTTTACCAAATATGGCATTAGAGTATGTAGATTAAACGGTGCCAGCATTTGTATTATTGGGTATATTATTGTGGTTTGATATACACCGATTTGTGTTCATTTATTAAACTGTCATTTCCATATTTCCTTACTATTTCACAGGTAATTCACTCACTACAAGTACAAGGCAACCACACCGTAGCTGTGAGACTAGTTTTCGCAGACTCAAAAGGTAAATAGTTTCAATCATATTCAGTAGGATCGCTGCGGTGGCATGTGTAATGTGTGTACAGTTTATGACATGGTCCATAAAAACCGCCACTTTATTTTTATAATATTATTTTTCACTATAACTCCCTATTTCTTGGTGGATTTGTAAAACAGTTATAAAATCCCTGTAAAAGACGACATAGTCGTTGAAAACTGAGACAAGAATTAAAGTGGAAAATAATAAGTTTTCTACCAGATTACACACATGCAAAAATGGCCGGTCATAAAAGAGAAACATATAAAATAGAGCCAAGAATTTCAGTACCCTTTATGCCGGAATTGGAATATGAAAGCAAAGTCATTAAAAACTATTAGTGATTAAAGAAATATGTTTTTGGCTGCCTCCTGGGTTGGATGGACGGAAAGTTTGCAGCCAAGAACATATTTCTTTAATCACTAATAGTTTTTTAATGACCTCAAATTGACGCCATTGGGAAAGAAGTTAATATTACATTTCGGCCTGAAATTAAAAATACCGCCATTATTTGTGCATGCACGACGACACAACGGTCAAAAACACAAAAAATGCACATACGTTTTTTTGTAAATTTGGGTCTCCGAATTGTGCAGCGGTGTCAGAAGGTTGAAAGGAAGTTCACAAATATCCCTTTCTGCTCACGTGCAGCGAAAATAATGACCTATAATCGTCTGCACCGTTTTCGAGATATTACCACATTTATAGTGTGACTGCCTGTGACTTGAGAAGTCCTTCAGTTTTAATATAACAGTTGAAATTACACGCCATGTACGCTTTCCGATTCAGGTGCGTAAATGACAAGTGCTGCATTTCCCGAGGTACGGAAGTTAGAAAGGTTACAAACAGCAAAAGTGACATTCAAGGTCACTCAAGGCATTGATGTTGGTGCTATTCGATATGCCACATACGATTTCGTATTAGTTGTTACCGCGCGTGCGGTTTATGCTGTCGTCGTGTCACTCGTGTGTCCGTCTGTCAATCCGTCTGTCACAAGCCGGCACTGTACCAAAAAGGCTAAAGGTAGGAACCCGCAAACAACGCCGTACTATAGCCTAGGAACTCTAGTTTTCTGATGCCAAGCATCTCGGCGAAATTCCAACGGGGTCACCCCAACGGGGGCGCCAAATAAAGGTGAAGACCGTGCTGTAGGTTAAAATTGGCGACTTTCGACAAATATCTCGCTATATCTTAAAACGGTGCAAGATATGGACATTGTTACTATGGAACGCTACTAGAAACTCCTATGCGCTCCATCGAATGACGCTATTTCCAGTGACCTTCAGTGACCCTAACTACCCCAGACAACCCCATTGTCGATATTTTGTATCACACATCTTTTCTTCGTTTAAATCGGTAGCACGAGATAATAGTAGAAAAAATTAACTATAAACTACATATTTCATAGTGCTGTTGGACGCGTATCTGTGTTCACACGTGGCTACATCCTCTACGATATCGCTAAATCGCCTTTCATATCTTTAGAGTGGATGGAGCTAGATACTTTTAATTTGCTAGATAGGTTGCTCGTAGGCTCGTAGCAAGTGCTAGCCGATGGATGGCAAATCATCCCTGAAAGGTGCGTCGTCAGGTCAGGTAAACCGATTTAATTTTGGAAAGCACCAAACATATCTCTGAAAAGGCTTTAGCTAGAGTGGTGAAATTTCGTACACACGTAAGCTATGTCAAGTCTCAGCATACGGATGACAAATGAGCCTTAAAATGGGCGTGGTCAGGGTCACGTGGCCCATTTTAAAATTTTGTGCCCCCAGACAATGATATCTCTGGAATGGCTGAAGCTTGAGTCGTCAAATTTGATGTACAGCTAAGCTATATCTAGGGATGACAAATTACCGCTATTAGGCGTGGTCAGGGTCACGTGACCTATTTTAATTTCGGGGCCGAATTATATATTTTTAATGGGTGAAGCTAGGCATTTCAAGCAGACAGACGGATGAGCAGACGTACGAGCACAGCATATACCATGCTAGCAGAGCGTCGCGCGGTAAAAGTAGGAAGAGTCTGCTTTAGCCGTTTTAAAGATAGTAATGAAGACTGACAAAAGTAGAATTGGGTGGTTAGGGTCACCCAAAGTCATCGGCAAACTCACCATTCGATACAGCGTGTACGACTTCCTCTGCCGCTTTCGAACTACGTGTCTATCGCGTACCGTTTTCGACATATAGCGAGTTATTTGTCGAAAGTCGCAAATGTTTCCTACCCCACATGTGTTTGGGGCCCGCGTTGGTGGTGACCCAATTGCACTATCGTCGAGACGTTTGGCATCAGAAAACTACAGTCATTGGACTTAGACTTACGCTACCATGAAGTTTTGTGCGTGACGACATGGTTAACTGTTTTGATAGAACTCCGACTTGCGACGGACAGACGGACTTACAGACGGACAAATACAGGGCCATAGCATGTACCGCGCTATATGATAGCGTCGCGCGGTAAAAATGTCTGCCTTGGGGCGCGCTCGCGAGCGCGCAATCTTGCACCGCTCGTTAATTGTCGCATCAATATTTCAACACATTATACATTTTCGATTGATAAGTATTAAACACTGTTCGACTTTTAGTTGAAAATGCTGCGTGATAGCATGTGCTGTCTCAGTTCAACCGCGCTTGAAATTCTCTCTGAATAACGAAAAAGATTCAATAAATAGCTCAAAAGCAGAATATAGGCCTAGGGCATCAGCAGGTATGTTAAGAAAAAATCAAAATCATTACACAAGATAAATTTACACAGTTAAATTGGTCATGACGTCAAACGTACCAACTTAATGAAGATAATATCAGTAATGTTAATTCGTGGTCATGGTCTTGTCTTGAGATCGAATAGGTTGGAGTCATATGACCGAAGAGGTCTTGGTAACTTCCCGATCAGCGACAGTTCCAAAGCAATGGAAGGATAACATTATTGAGATGGGCGCACAAACACTCGGATGAAGAGTAACGACAATGGAGCTAAACAAAGAAGGAAGTTGTTCAGATACAGAGACGGGTGATATTAATGAGATGCGCGCAGCAGTGTGCTGCTGTTGGTGCCGCCGCCGCGAAGTCCGTGCAGTCAGCATCGATCACTATTGACCACAGCAAACCAGCCAACCACTGCAACGACAGTCTCTCTAGCTGCTGCTGCTACTGCTGCTGATGTTGTGTGTTTTCCGTTCCCAAATTTCATTTTCGTTCCAGCTTTTACCCAGCGACAATGCATTCTCGGATTTCGTATTGCTAAAGGTATATATTTCTTTTAAAATAGTTCTGCTTCGAGATTTCTCCGTTTTTAACTTACCTTAATGACTGCATCGTAGTTTTTATTCTTGTTCCATTCTGTGAATCACTTCTTGTCGTTTTTATTCTCGTTAACGCAAATATCACCGCACTGCTGCCACATCGAGACTCAATATTGCAGCATACCAGCACATTCTCACACAGGCCATTCATGCCTCAGTTCATCAAATCATGCGACAAAAGAGCCATGCCAAAGGATCAGATATTAATAGTATGTAATGTATAACGCATTGAGCAGGCCTAATAAAACACACAAGGTAATATAATACGAATACGTATAAGGGTGTATAAAATATTAAAAGTAGACCAGTGAGTCACAGTTGTAAACGTATATTGAATATAAATGTAAAAAAGTTGTAATTTAAAACACGGTGTCGTCGGTGTTAGAAGCCAAATCACACGTATAAAACAGCACGCGATAGAGTATGCATGTAGTAGTACTAAATATGATACTCTTACATAGGCTGGGTTCTAACACGGACTGTTAAGTTTTTACATTTATATTTGCTTTTTCTTTTTTATGTTTGAATCTACCAGCTACATCAATTTGTCTCTAATTAATATGAAATTTGAATTTTAACAGCCACTGCGGTTCACATGGGCAATGTGCGTCATCAAGCCAAATTTGGTGACGATCGGTCACATTATTTCTGAGATATGCGGTTCATCATCTTGGATTTTAGAAATCGAATTTTTAACGGCCTCATCATGCCATACTTCATGGCGATCGGCCAAACAATCGCGATTTGTCTATTTTTCAAAATGGCGGCCGTCCGCCATTTTTCATTTATTGTATGTGTGTTGGCACCACCCACAAAGTACTTTCTGGTTTTCATCGTTGTGCTAAATTTGATTGGAATCGATGCATAACACTGTTTTCATGATATGCCTATGCAAGTTTTAATATTTTACGGGCTTGCCTTGAAAACGCCTATTCACGCCCCCTTTTGGGCAATTTTTTTTTGGGGAGGCTTTGACTTTATAAATGTTAAGGTTTATAACGTAGACCTCCAAAAGGCAACAACCTTTGCAAAAATACGTCATTTGAGACTATTAAGCGTTAAAATCACTCCAAAACTGTGACCTGTTTCCCCGACAAAAATGGTATAGATTGATAATCTGTTAATACAAGTAGCTCAGCTGTCGCGCAACTGTCGCTGAAAACCCGCGCGACGCGCTGCATCATGGCAAAGGGCAAAATTTTAAAACAGTCACGTGACCATAACAACGCCCCTTTTGTGGGTGATATGTCATTCTGTTGCTGGACGAAACAGCAATTTGTGCAAAAATCGATGCTAAGGTGATTTTCTGCAGTCTGGACGAGGAAACCATAACGATGAATCATCATCACGTGGAATGTCGCTACTTCGTTACCGCTTTTAAGTCTAATCATCTTCATCATTCGTCATGTGGCCGCAGCGCTCTCAGCGCCTCTTCTACATTCCGGCGTCCTCTGTATGCAGCTGCTGTCAGTGCTGTGCGGGTAATGAATGAGCTGCATGTAGTCAGTGACAGCCGTCGATAGGCCTACTGCTTTTTAGGCCGCATCGCCTGCACGCATGCGGCCTATTGCAACAAATGTCGCACGAAGCGTGGTCTGTACGTCTGTGTGTTCGGCACACGGGTGACCTGTGCAAAACGGCTAAACTGATTGAGATGCTGTATGGGGCTGACTCACGTGGGTCCAAGAAACCTTGTCGGACTCCTTTCTCAACATGAAACCATTCTGATAGTGTTTCCGCTACTTTGGTATTAACCAGCTGTTTCCTGTACAGTTCAGCGAGCAAGTCAATCAAGTGCAGAGGATATCCCATGTCCATCATAGTCACCCAGAGCTTATTATGGGAGATAGAGTCGAATGCCTTCTTGAAGTCCACAAAGCACATATAGAGTGGCTGCTGGTGCTCGCGTGCCATCTGTCTGCATCAATATCCTGAGATTCGTGATTTGGTCTCTAGTCCCCCTTCCTTGTCGGAATCCCGCCTGTTCGTCAACGATTTCTCTTTCGGTCTTCACTCGGATCCTTTCCAGTATGATCCGAAGAAGGATCTTGCTTGCATGTGAGACAAGAGCAATTGTTCGGTAATTTGCACGCTGTTTAAGATCACCTTTCTTGGGAAGTGGGATGAATGTGGAGAACGTCCTTTCCTCTGGCCATTCACAAGTTTTCCAGATCGCCACACATATTCTGTGCATTCTGTCCAGTACTCTCCCTCCTCTTAAGAAGTGTCAAGTCAAAAAGCGAAGCCAACGTGTTCTTCACACTGACGATGTCAAGTCAGTTTTTCGAAACAAAAAAATCCATAAACTTAGGAGGCCACGAAGTCGGAAGTGTTATTCGCCGGGTTCAATTAGATTGGCGGTCTCGATAGTTCGCGCAGCGCGTGTTAGCTAATTCCATGCAGACTAATTAAGACGAATCATTGTACTGTAATTGCGTGTTGCTGGAGAAAGCCAGTTGCGTTGTTATCTTCCTCATCATTAGCAGCAGCATCAGCAACTGCAAGCGACGGAGAAATCCTAGGCGGGAAAGCCGCAGTTCGACTGCACATGCGAGTTAGACCACGACCACGTTTTCAGATCAATTGTTTTGACCGTCTAGTAAAAACTCTGTTGTACTCTGATTTCTGACTATGAAGCGCATCGGAGGCTTTGTGATAGATACGTAATTGACGTTTTACTTGACACCAGTGGCGGACATCTGGCTCGGATGCTGGGGAAGGTAGTCGCGGATACAGAAGACTTGGTTGAGCGGCAAGGGCGGGGGATACCACTCCACACCAGGGTGGGATCTGGGAAGGAGTTAGGGCCTCCCCAGAAAAAAATGTGATATTTTTTCACTTGAAATAGCGTGTATTGGTGAATTATAAATTTTCACAGCTATAGCTTATAGGCAGTAAATTTCACTGCATTGTAATGCAATTAATTTGATGCGTGAAAGTTTGAAACATGACAGAATCTGGGGGACAATATGCATTAGCGTCCTCCAGTTGGACCGCCGTCCCTCATGACTTACGTCCACACATGACACATTATGTCAATCTGACGGATCCCATCGCAGATCGGTTTTAAATGTCACTACTGCGGATATACACGATGCAACATTAGCCGACGAAGTGTCCGACTCTGTCTACACATGTTCGGACGAACCTGCATGTCCTGCATGGCGACATTATGAGGCAATGGCCCGTGAGTGAAACATGCGCCAGCTATCACAACTGCGAGACAGTGCTAACAAAATTGATGCGAAAAATTCCACTAATACAGCACTTTCGTTTTTGCTTCTGTGTAGTTTTAGTTTCATTTTTGTCGCTGGGTTGTATAGGCCTACGTCTCAGAAGACTATTAACAAACAAACACGCAGAAAAATACTTGGAGCCATCAAGCCTCCAGGAAGTCGCCTTGTCAAGAGGTTTTATGCAGCCTTGCTATTAGGATGTCGCAGGACGAAATGGTCTAGCGGTAGCATGCCTGACTGTGGGTTTTAAGTTCGAGATCGAATTCCACTGTGGACATTGAGACTTGTGCACACTTCCTGTAGTACATAACCTCCATTGAAAGGTAAACTAAAGCCCGGTCCACACCAGCAACAATGTCGAAGCAACATTGTCGAATGCTACAGTGTCGAATGCTGCTTCGACATTGTTGCTGATGTGGACCGGGCTTTAGTATCAGCATTCGGGCTCAGCAATAATATTAAGTGACGATGGTTGGTGTGGACGGAAGTAGTCTACTTACGGACCCACAAACCAAATTGGTTGACAAGTCTGATGGTCAGAGGCCACTTGGAAATGCAATGAAAAGAGTGAACTGTCGCGATGGCTGAGCCATGATGACAACACTACAAACATTGACATGCGTAAGCTATAATTACGTTATCAGTCATTACATTCACTCTTATTTGCCGTCTGGGCTTATAAATTAATAACGGAAAGTCGATGGTCATCTCCAGTCTGTCTGTGTCGGTTTCGCCATGTTGGATTTTTAAATATTCGAAATTTTAACGACTATTAGGATTAAGAGGGCCAATATGCACCAACTTGCAAAATTTGGTGCCGATTGGTCCAACCGTTGTTGAAACATGATAATTTTTCGATTTTTCAAGATGGCGGCCGTTTACCATCTTCGTTTTAAAAATTCAGATTTTTAACAGCCTATAGGGTTACGAGAGCCAATATGCGTCACCGTGCCAAACGTTTTGGCGATCAATCAAACCTTTGCTAAGTCGTAGCATTTTTGATGCTGTTACGTCACGTGACCTTGTGACCTTCACCTTTTGACCTTGGATAGTGGTCGTACATGGCAGGCCACGTGATCAACCCAAAGTTCAAATGTAGTGTGCAGTTGCACATAGCAAATGTAACTCAAGGTTGTCATCTGGAGGTCAACGGTGAAAGGGCATTGTAGCGAAATCAACATATCTCTGTCCTGCAGTCATTTGGACCATGAAGAACGGATTGCGTGTTACGTTTTTGTCGGCGCAACTGTCAAGTACGTATGCACAACACGATGAAGTTTTTGACGGCAGACTTCGCCCCTAGTGCCGCCATCTGGCAATTTCGACCAAACACCGTTGTCTGACGTCTGACTGGTGCCCCTAACTGGCGAACTGGACTAAACGTACGCGTCGTCTTTGATTCGGGTTATTCCCACAATTACATGAAAACATGACGTCATGCCACCAAAATTTGAATTTTCACGTGACCTAATCACGATCCTTTTAGGGATGGTTTGCCATCCGAGGGCTAACATTTGCTACCGTCATTCTACCGGCCAAATTTAAAGTATATGTCTCCTGTCACTACAAACATATGAAAGGCGATACAAAATGTCGAAATGGGGTGGTTAGGGGTAATTAGGGTCTCTCAAGGTCACTGAAAATAGCATCAATCGATAGAGGACATACGAGTTCCTATTAGCGTTCCATAGTAACTATGTCCCTATCTTGCACTGTTTCCGAGATATAGCAAGATATTGGTCTAAAATCGCCGTTTTAATCTACCCCACCTCTATTTGGCGCCCCCGTTGGGGGTGATCCCGTTGGAATTTCGCCGAGATTTTTGGCAACAAAAACTAGAGTCCCTCGGCTATCGTACGGCGTTGTTTGTGTTCATAGGTTTAGCCATCTTTGTAGAACTCCGACTTGTTACAGACAAACAGACAGACAGACGGACGGACAGACAGACGGACACATGATGACAGCATATACCGAGCTAGCATAGCGTTGCGCGGTAAAAATGGGTAAATCCGATAGTCAATTCGTTCGCCAAGTGTCCACACGCAGGTAAGCTGCATGTTAAGATCACGTCTCGGGTTCACGTCGACTCATTATTAACAACGTGTGAGAAGCCGCGCTGTTATTATAATCGCCGAAGTCATTACCTCGTCCGTGGTCGCGTTCATCTGCAGCTGAATCTCCTGCAGATCGGTCGGAGATTGTTTTTCTCCATCTTCCATTCCGGGCTTCGCCTTGTTCGACATTGCCACGGTCTGATGTGTCTTCCAATCGACTAAAATGCGACAGCGTCCAATTCAAAACGGCGACACAGACAGACTGGAGACGACCATCGAGCAGTAGACGTGCTAGCAGCTCGCTCGCCACACGCAGGTGGACTATGGACCCATCTCCTCGCGCACTCAAATCCGCAGCAGTTAATCCCTCCACGTGCTGCGGCAATTTCCAATGTCATATAAAACATGTGGTCAAAGAATTTTGACGAGAGGCCGCATCGCAGGCGGGGCGGTTTTTCACGTTAATTGAATCCGGCCAGTGAGCAGCAATCGCTCTGAAGCCGTTAGGTCTTTTGATTTTTTTGCAGCGTACACTGCACCAGTGACTCACATTGCTTTTTCACAGCGCCGGACAACCTCCAAAATAACACCTTTCCTGGAGAATCTGGATCCAACCTAATACATCGTTCATTGTCTACCCTCCAATCGACATCTCGCTCGGTTTAGCCTTTTTTTTGCAAAATTGCAAGGCTCACGAACGTGACCAACAGACAGATACAGACAGACCACGCCACTCCATCTGTAGCAATAGGCCGCAATTGCTGCCGACACTTACTACATGTTACGTTAATCTAATTTCGGCTTTTAACAGTCTTCTACCCTCCGTGGGACGGTAAAATAAGTACCAGCCAAAGGGCGGTGATGATCTGCGGCTGGAAAGGTAACCGCAGGCCTCGCGAAAAGTAATGGCAGCCTACCGCCGGGTGGATGATTTAAGTCACCTGCGGGCTGACTGCCTGTACACCGGGATTAGCTCCGGGCCCAACACTCGGTAACGAGTATGGGAAGCCTTTACTTTTTAGCCTACCTTACGTGGTGCGTACCGAACCCAGCACAATCACGTAAATCCCAAAACCGAAACCGAAAACCGGTTTCGGACAAAGGTATCCGGCTTTGCAATAAGTAATATAGGCAACAGCTGTGTGACGTTTGATGTCAACATGATACATTAGTATTGACATGGATAGGCCTACCGAACGATACAACGTGCGTCCTGAAATAGAACATTAAAAAATTAGCAGGCCCACAATTGGTACAGTACAGTGAGTAGACTATTCACCCATCCACATGCACTAAATACAACGGTCCATCAAGTGTAACAATTATCATCATCACCATCATCATGTCGCTCAGTAACGTAACTCACTGCGGACAGTTGTGTTGCGTGAAGGTTGAAGATCCATACACGGTCAGCTGACTCCATGAGACAGTAGCAGCAGACGTTCCGGGATTTCAGGGTAAAAGTCGAGACATCAACAGATGAAGAGTCTGAGAGGCAAAAGCTAGCACGAAGTCGAGTTTCGATAAAGAATCCATCAGAATGTTAAACAACTTAACTTTTCTAAGCACGCATTTTGTGGACTGAGTAACCGATCTGAAATATATTAAAATAGGCCTACTCTGACAATGAGTTTTAATTCCAACTGCTATAATTTGCAATGTGAACCACATGTGATGCAGAATAGTCTCATCTATGTTGCTACGTCATGTGTCTTCTGTCTATCTCTAGTCATATAGCTTAGAACGTCTTGCGTCTCATCTGCAGGACTTTTAAAAGGAATGCCGTATCACAGCGGACCTACATTGGTAGACTCCGCTCTCCTCACTTTTGTCGCTTATTAGCTGCTTGATGCCAGCTCGCGCGCAGCTGACGTCACAACAGCGTCATCAGCTGTGTTATTTTCACTTTTCACCTGCAGTTCAGCTTCATAATTCGTCAATGCTTATCGACGAAAACTGTGCCACTGTGGCCACGGTAAACCACTTTATGCAAGATCACTAACCTTACTGGGCAAAACCACGAAGACACATAGACGCACACGCACAACTATTGGGCTTAACTAATAACTAGAGATAAATTAGTCGGTTAGTCCGCTGCCCGATAGAGATCGACGTCGACGTCGACAAAAAAAGGTCTTTTGTATACATTTTATGCTTTTTATAAATTGAATGAAATGTCAAGAATTTAGCTAGCAACATGCTATTTATGTATAAAATTGGATGGCGTCTAAGTTAAGCTATAACGATATTGTATTGTGGAAAGTCTTATGTCTGCCAAATTTTCGCCAAAATAACACGTTTCTAAGCATTATGACTGCTGAGTAAAAATACCGACATGTATGAGCACTGTATAAGACTGTCACAGGTATTTTTCTGTCTTTCTTTCAAGCTCCCTTACAGAAAAACAAACTGAAAAATTCCTCACAAAGTTGAGTAGGCCATGACTTCATAAAAGCACTTTTTTGTTCACAACGTGCTATTAACAGTTGCGTCTTGTATACGACAGTTTTAACGGTATTTAATGTGTGTTTGGTATTGAACTGCTGCAACGTATAGTGTACTTTTAGTTAAGTTAAGTTGTTTTCCTTATCTGATTGCTTACTGTGTCGTTGTTTCTTTATACCCTTGTGGTGAATAAAGATGAATATAAAATTATCAGACAAATTAGATGGACGGTTCAAACCCGAAACCCTTTGCTAATCAAATTACTATCTATAGACACTAGAGAGACAAACATGACGTAAAACGTGTAGCGAAAATATCATGACGAAATGATGTTGGACAAAATGTCAAGCAAGCAACGCAGACAGCTTAATGCGGTGCGTGGGATAATCCGTTGTTCACCGGCACACAGCTTCATCCGCCGCCCACATAATCCGCTATTAATATCTAACGTATGTCACATAGTGACCACCATGCGGCAGAATCAGACAGAGAGGCGTCTTTAAAAAGACAAATATATATGACGGATTTTACGATATTCTGCAAATTATTATTAAGCCGCATCCCATGCATTGCATAAGATGCCCGCATCGTTTCTTCTGATCTAATCGTTTTTTTTGTTTTTAGTTCTTCCTTATTTCTTTGTTTCTGTGCCGTGTGCTAGACTAACCTGGCCATATTGTCAGCTTTTGAGCGCACGTAAATATACCGTATCGTATTGCATTGCTAACGACAGAGTAGCACGGTCGCTCTGTCTCTGTCTGTGTGTGTGTGTGTGTAGGTGTGTGGGTGTCTGTTGGTCACGTTCGTGAACCCTGCAAAAACGGCTGCATGAAACGATCGATATGCCGTTTGTTTTATTAGATGGGTCAAGAATGCAACCTGACTTTGCGATAGCTAAGCTTCTTGTTTTGAATTTTTTAAAAACTGTATTGTCATTGTGGATGCTGGTCAGGCCTCAAGTGCTTTTAATATTGCGATACACACCGTGTCCGGAAAAAAGTAACCCGTATACACTTTCATCGCTCTGTTAAACAATGACGGATTTTGGTAAAATCGTGCATCAACAGTGCAACGTTTAATTGCAAACAAATCATCACATTTCAGTAAATTCTGTTAACGTGTGCATTAGTTATATTGGGTTTAGTGAGGTCACTCCAAAGTCCAAAACATAAGATGTCCACTAGGCCTACAGCAACCGCGCAGACGTGACGGTCAATGTCAATGTGTGCGTATGTGCAAATATCAAATATAGCTAAAGTCTGTGTTCAGAATGTCCTCCATGTGCTCGGTACAAGCTTAAAGACGTGGACGCCACTGCCTGATCGTTTCATCGATGAACACCTGGTGAAAATGTTACCACTCTTCAATCAGGCGTGACTGCAGCTGATCGACGTCACGAATTCGGCTGCGGTACACTCGCTCCTGCAGCTTCCCTAAACCTCATAGTGTAGCACCGTACCCTTCCTCCCGCCTCAACACTTTAATTAAAACGCAATATTCAGCGGAAAACGTTTACATGGATTGTGTCAACACAACGTCACTTCCGGATGAACGCTGCATTGGAAACAGAGATATTTTGTCATCGATATTCGAAGATGAATAACTCCGCTATGAGATAATATTTTCTAGCGAAATTTGGTGGTTATTTCACAGATATATTCAGGAACATCTATACACGCAATTTTGTTAAGATGCGTTCAGGTTTGCCATTTTAATCGTACATTCTTAAAAAGGTTACTTTTTTCCGTACATAGTTTACTATAGTCCTAATAGCTAATAGGATAATCGAGGCGATATGCTGCAGCGCGATGAACAAACTTCTTCTATTGTAACAAAGAACCTTTCTGAACAATTCTGCGCTGTCATTAGGCTAGGCCTATTATGTTATGTTTTATTTTTTATCATGACTTGAGATTATTTATTATTACGCGTACTGCACAGCTGTATACTGTTCTTAGGTCTGTTAAGAAGCTAACAATGTTTCGTATACGTTGTTGGTAATTTCGACGCATTTCAGCACTTCTTATTGATTTAGTCTGGACCGCAAAAATAGCACATTCGGTTCTAGGAACGGCGGACGCTACGCAACGCCGGCGTGATCTTCACCAAGGACGCAGCATGCGCTCATACCAGCAGTGAAAATAAGCGGATGAAAGACCGGGTCGGCATGTCATATTTGCTGGTTGGTTGGTTAAGCTGTTGGTCGAAGCGAAGTGCGATCGATCGAACTACGGAGCTGACCAAGTCGGTCCTCTTTGAAAATCACCAATCGCTCTTTTCGCTACGCTGCACCTTGTCTCTGGAATGAACTTCCCACGGAACTACGCTTGCCTCGTCACACAC
>Ga0209780_1002187_pt1 | contig 13703 bp, 7 predicted proteins | sample WorMetexBAHAMAS2_FD_187384 | JGI IMG/M metagenome (GOLD analysis project Ga0209780, IMG submission 187384) | Marine gutless worms symbiont microbial communities from Max Planck institute for Marine Microbiology, Germany - Inanidrilus exumae... | ecosystem: Host-associated > Annelida > Digestive... | reverse complement strand
CAGTAGCATTTCAAATTTGGTATGTGGGTTGAACATAGCAAGTCCCAGCCTACAGATGACAAATTGTCCATGAAAGGGGCATGGTTACTGTCACGTGACCTCTTTAGTTTTTGGAAAATAAGCGACCATATCTCGAAAACGGTACGAGATAGCCTCGTAGTTTCTATTAAATTTGAATAGGAAGTCATATTGCGCTCTATTGAATGGTTATGTTACCGATGACCTTAGGTGACCCTTAATCACGTTAAACCACCTCAATTTGTACATTTTGCATTGCCTTATGCATCTTCGTAATTGGCGATCGCAAAGACTACAAATTTGATGTAAAGGTTGAATGTGCAAGTCACATCCTACAGACGACAAAGTGTCCCGGATAGGGGCGTGGTCAGGTCATGTGACCGATTACAAAATTTTGGTGGCTCCAATCATATCACTGGTACGGCTGAACCTAAAGTCATCAAATTTTGTACATGAGTAGGCTATATCAATTCTAACAAAAGAATGACATATCATCAACAAAAGGGCGTGGTTATGGTCAGTTGGTCACGTGACTGTTTTAAAATTTTGCCGTTTGTCGTGATGCAGCGCGTCGAGCGGGTTTGTCAGCGACAGCTGAGCTACTTGTTTTTTTTAAATCCCGGAGTCGGAGTCTAAAACCTATATGCTGCTTTTGTTTCGTCGCTCACCACCTTCTGACGAGAACTGAAAAATTTCTTTATTACTTATTACTCGAGTTTTCTGGACCACTAGTCACCTATTCACTGTTTCCTCCTATATGTTATATGCCGGTACCTTACTGACTGTGTAAAGTGCCTCTGCAGCGTTCCGCGTGACAGTGCCACTTAAATAAGTACATTTTGAGAATAAAATTAGCCGCATACGGGACTGACGGTCGACTCCTACTTAATGCCAACTTCAAAGTCACGTGACAAAAACTCGGACAAAAATCAGAAATCCGGCCCCGATAAGCTGTAGGTATTGTGTCCTAATTTAAGACTCCGTGGTCAATTGCCGGCTCCCATTGTAAATGGGAGAGGAGATAGCCTTTTAAAATGGCTGAATTTCCGAATTTCAAGGGCTCGTGACCTTGACCTTGGATCGGGTCATACTGCATACTGTCATTACATACCGAATTTCATTAAAATCGAAGAAATATTTTATGGACGGCTACTTACTGCCAACTTCATATTCACGTGATACAAAAACTGGGGGAGGAAATAGCCTTTGAAAATGGCCGAATTTCGACTTTCAAGAGCTCGTGACCTTGACCTTGGATCGGGTCATACTGCATACCATAATGCAGCAGTCATCGACCTCTACACTGTGTCTCAAAAAAACGTCCCACCTTTAAACTGTCTCTAACTTTGTGAAATCTTAATTGATTTTCTAAATTTTTGCACTGCTGGAAAGCGTATGAAATTTGCTATAAGAGCCATATGAAAATACCCACCTCACCTTAGGCATGTTGCCACACTACTTTGACAAAGTTAGAGACAGTTTAAAGGTGGGACGTTTTTTTGAGACACAGTGTACATACATGCCAATTTCATTGAAATCGAATAAACTTTTTGTGAACGGCTACTTACTGCCAACTTCAAAGTCACGTGACACAAAGACTAGGACAAAAATCAAACATCCGGCCCCGAAAAGCTTTAGGTATTGTGCCATAATTTAAGAATCTATGGTCATTTGCCAACCCCCCCCCCCCATTGTAAATGGTGGAGGAGATAGCCTGTGAAAATGGTCGAATTTCCGACTTTCATGAGCTGGTGACCTTCACCTTCACCTTGACCTTGGATCGGGTCATACTGCATACCGTCATGCATAACTCGTCGACCTCTACCTACACTGTACATACCAAATTTCATTGAAATCGAAGAAACTTTTTGTGGACGGACAGACTAACGTACGTACGGACGGACATTTGAGACCGGCTTTATTAGGTCGGGGAGTCGCCTAATAATAATAATAATAGATATTGGTCGAAAAATTGCCGACTTTAAGCTACCCAACCTTTATTTCGCGCTCCAGTTGGGAATGACCCCGCTGGAATTTCAACGAGATCTTTGGCATCTGAAAACTAGATTCCCTGCGTATCGTCTGACGTTGCATGCGTATCCTGCGTTTAGCCGTTTGGGAAACTCTGACTTGTGACAGAGGAACACACAACCACAGCGTATACCGCATTAACATAGCATCGCGCAGTAAAAAAGCTTACAGCTTCAAGCAACTTCATTCCCCTGATCAGAGGCTGTGCTGTGGCCTGCAGCGCACTGGAAGTACGCCCCATGCCCTCGTTATAGGCTCGCGTTCGTCATATCCTCCATTCCTCCTTCGTCACTCCACCCCAAAATTCTGGAACACCCCACCTTGGGTATCTTGCAAAATACCTCAATTTGGGTGTGTGATAATGCTCGATAACGAAGCAGCGGAATTTGACTTTTACTGGAAAGTTTTAAAATTCTCACCTTTCACGGCGTGCACGACAGGACAGTGGCAATGCAAGTCACAAAAATCGTGTTTTTTGGTGTTCGTAATTCGTATATATAACAAAGCAAAAAAAACTGCAGTGCATATATCCATAACTTATAAACTCTTGTAACAAAAAACGAGACAAAACTGCCACGCATAAATGACGTCCAAATCTCCCAAACAGAACAGCCGTACATCTTAAACAGATCAACAGTTATACAGATAACAAAAATCGCGACACGAGGCTAACGCGTCCTCGCTGTGCAAAAATGGTGTACCAATATCACAAAACGCTCAAACAAAGACTCGTCATGTGCGGTCTAGATTATGCCATTTTATAAGTGCACTTTGCACGGAAAATAACGAAGTAAACACAATGTCACCTCGCATGCACTATCAACAGCACGTTAACACCACGCAAACAGGTGCGTAATCAGTTCCCATGGAAGCTGGTCTGATTCAGCAGCTGAATTGTTCCGACTCAGACTGTAGGCAGGCGATAAGTTTCAGACGCTGCTGGACCAGAAAAACAAAAGCGAAGTCAGAAGTCACTTGCGGCAGTAGTTGAGTTTAATTGCCAGTGTAGGGGCTCACAATAAGCGGGAACATCTCCAAGGCTTGAGGGGGAATAGGACCATGAATTAGCGGAATCAAGCAGATTTAGCTGAAGTAATTTAAATCAGATGCTTGGTAATTATCAAAACAGAACAACTCGGCAATATAACAGAACTCGAACATTTAACGTTGAAAAGTCATTTTCCGAGTGGACCTCAGTTATTCTGTTTGACTGTTAAAGGCGAACGGTTTACGACTTTTCTGCAACTGGATGCGTTTCCTAACGCCAACCAGGGAAATCACGATGCTTCAATCACTATCTGGATCCTGACGTTGCTATAATCACGTCAGCCCCTCGTCTCTGATATAGCAATGTGCAGAAAAGGGACGTTAAACTCCAACTAACTAACTAGACTCCAGCCCCAGACAACGAAACTCAAACAACTAAACAGTAAACAAACAAGAACCAGCTAACGGGTGCTTCGTATAAAAAATACTCCGTACAAATGTCTACATACTGCGTAATACTACACACGTACCACAGACAACGAGGTAACAGAAACACTGAGATAAAATATAAACATCTTCAGCCGAAAACACAGTACACCACATAACACCAGAAAGCCCTCACGGAGTACAAGGTTGACTATACCTGCAGTATTTCCCTTAGTGGCACTATTAGCGGCTATTCAATATTGCCATTTCTCAACTGCAACAAATACGTGTACCAAGAGATCAGAAGAAACCGCATGAACGTGCTTGATAACATGGCTAAGACATGCAACCTAAACTCCCTCAATTTCACACTGACTGAAGCTTTCTGCAGGCAATTATGAATTTATTATTATTATTATTACTAATCTGCACACTAACATCTTTTCCTATGCGGCACACTGCTGATCACTGGCATCATCTTCACTGGTCGTTTAAATTCCAAAGGACTATCCTTTTAAAAAATTTCACAAGAAATCACATACCTTACTAAACAAACCAACAGACAAACCAAAGCAAAGGCACAACCTCGTTGTTAATGGTCGTCATAGCTACGTAGCACAGTACCCGTGAACAGAAAACACCAGTTAATATCAGACCAACTGTATACAACAACCGTCATCAAAAAACGTACAAATAATAATGCACTGTGATCCAAAAAAACTCGCCTAACATTCTGTGGCATAACGCTGCTAACTTATACTTTGCTGTTTTGAAAATGTGTCAAATGTTTGAAAAGGTAACAATGTGTAGCAAATAGGAACTATTCTGACCACCATCCACCAGTGACAGATTAACTGTACACTACACATCTGACTCTGCAATGTTGATACTGTTCATAGATAAGATGATGCTGACAGACACAGAGTGATTACTATATTACATCGGCAAAAGAAACGTTGTTCTTCTTTTGTCAACTCGTCTACTTTACATATATAAATAAATGAATACATTTATAAATAAATGAATGTAAATTAAGTTTCATAAATTAAGCAAACATGGGACTAGTACAAACAAGGGACTAGTTGTATGACAACAGTATACAGTATTTTACAACGACTGACAAAAATGAATGCAGAAAACAGAAACAAAACAAAATATTAAAACAAAAAGAAAAAATGATTCCACCAAAATGGCATTTGTTATATAGAAAAACCAACGGGATATTTCAGACTATCTACACACAGAACTTTTATAACGATATTAACAACTCGTGCATAAAGTTGTAAATAATTATCAAATGTGCAAAAATGTGAAAGACAAAAAAACACATTGCAGACTTTGCCACCGGTGCCGCCACCTGGCGAACTTGATAAAACAGAGGCATCGTCTTTCATTCTGGCCCATTCTATATTTTGTGAAAATTAGACGTCATCCACAAAACCGGAAGTACATAATGTGTCGCACTGCCATCAGTGAAGGACCGAGCGACGTCCACAGGTAACATGTACAGAAAATTTGGTGATATCTGGACGTGTGGTTCTCGAGATATGTGAGTTGGACAGACAGACATACAGACATGCTGACTGCAATACTGTGCACCTCTACCTGGGCAAAGTAAACAGCTGACTAGCAACCGACATCAACCGACATGACAAACGATATTAAACGCTGATACCAAATAATATTTACAAATAATAAGATATATTTTGCAGTGAAATACACTGTTATTAATAAAGGACGGCAATGAATTAAGGCAATCAGTAACGTCATAGAAAAACAGTGTGATGCAAAAAAACAATACCTGCGTGGACAGACACAAAATCTGGGTCAAAGGTGAGTCAGCAACTGGGTCAGTTCATTAATAAGGACCTCAAATCGCGCCTAAAACCTGTTTACTTGGTCTTGACATAACTGTCCCGTTGCCATCTAGCGAATGCTCATGCTTCAGATTCAGGTTTGAGAGCTTCATATAAATGTCTTTATGTATGTATGTATGAATGAATAAAGTGACTATTAAAAAACATGTAGTTTGCAAATTATGCAACCATATTTCTGGCATTTTCTACCCCTATCCTATCCCACAACACAACAATTCCTCCTTGATGTATAACAAGTGTCGAAAATAATTTGGCAAAAGGCCACATCGCCGTTTTGTCACCCCACACAGTGAATGCATTCGTCTGCCACATGTGCTGGCCACATGCATTGCCCATGGCTGCAGGCAAACAATGTGCAATCTGGCACGTTCCCTCTCAAAAGTGCCCCTTCCCATGGAGGATCTAGACCACCATCTAATATATGGTTCCACAGACCCACATCAGTCAGCCCCAAAACGGCAACTTGATCAGTTCAACCGTTTTTGCACAGGTCATCTGTATGCCTAACACACGCACACACACACACAGACAGACATACAGACCACGCTACGTGCAACATCTGTAGCAAACAGCCACATCTATGCACTGCATGCAGGCGACGCAGCCTAATAATATATTGCATGCTACCATCCACTATGAATAAATGAAAATATAAACATTTTGCCATATCGTTTACAACAAGTTATTGTATCAAATATGATTTGACTAAATGGTTCAAAAAAGGAGATATCCACTTGGTTCTTCTCATAATGCGGAGATGTGAGTAGGGCGATTGTCAAAAAATGGCAAACTGCATAGAAACATTTCCGATCACACGTTGTATGCATACGTGACGTTTTCCCCATATGCAACAATGTTAGACTACAAAATATTGTTCATCTGGCGTTTCCTCTCTGCTGTTTAGGCTGGATCCAAGCAAGCCTCTTCAGGAGACTTCCATCGATGGACGTTTCCTAATCTGACCTGACGACACAATTGCAGTTCCACTGGTGCTCTGGTTGACAATCATAAAAGTTATTCTGTGTACAAAAAATGCCAGTCTTACAAACCCAAACGGCGACCTTTGGAAAACCCAGCACAACCCTCAGCAATCACAGAAATGATGCTGTTTACACAAAAACTGAAACTGAAAGTAGTCGCAGCAATACTACTAAATTGCATACATAATCCGTGGTAAAGCCCCGGCTAAACCTGGGAATGACCTCCCCGCGGTCAGCAATGTATTTCGGGCAGTCAGAAATGTCAGTGGTGTGGCAGTAGTTTTGCCGACTGGTCGTCCATCTGACTGCTAGCAGCGCTTCCCGTACTTGACGACACCTGCAGCCAAAACACACTCAGAAACTTACACAGTGTATTTTCACAGCCCAACTACATTAGTAGTTCCATCATCATCATCATCATCATCAACATTCCAACGGCCGCTATCTAGCTGAACCTGGCGGAGCCAGCTGCTCTTCAGCTTTTTTCATCCACCTGTTTCAGCAGAGAACTTTTGGAAATAAGTGTCACTGGTGTTTGCCAGCCAGATGCCTTCCTACCACCTAACCAACAGTTTTAAAGCACTCAGGTGACTACAGAGCCACGAGGAACAAGTATGTTGGTCCTCTTAACTGTCAGGCCGAAATGTATGCTGGCCGCATTGCATGCTGCCCCTAATGAGTCACGGTGAGTATGCCAGCGGGACAGACAAATGGACGGACGGATGCCAGACCATTACATTACGCTTTCTGCTAGACGCAGCCAGCATAGTAATACATTGTCTCTCAGAGTCCTAATGTAATCATTACATTGGAAGCTTTGATGATAATGATGCATTACATATAACTGACGTTTTACGTCACTCTAGTCTGATCGCTGTAAGGTACCATGCTGACATGCCCTTCTTCCCTTTGGACACTTAAACGTTTTCAGTTTAGACATTATACACACACACTAGACCAGCGCTACTGAAGCACATTAAGCTGCGACTTCTGCCTTTTGTAAAAAAGCGATAGCCAGCTAGAAATTCACCATCGATCAAAATGTTGCTAAAGTTGTCAGTGTGACCTCCAGTAAGGGCTGTATAGTTAGAAGTCAACCAAATCCTTAAATTTCACTTCTGACTGAAACCGAAAGTAGCACCAAAAGCCACACTGCACCTTTGGTCAAAACCGAATATTACACTAAAAGTGAATTGTGATTTTCGGCCAACAGCTGTAACCGAAAGCATTGGCATATATTGTCACAGTTATGATATACATCTGTGTAAACAGCAATAAAGCATTCATTATTTGGTAACTGCACCACGAGATATAGCGTCACAAATCACAAACAGCACTAGGCGTACTATGATTAAAGTAATCGTCAAATAGACTCAGCCTTCTACCCTGCGTTGGACAGTAAAACAAGTACCAGCCAAAGGGCAGTGATGCTCTGTGGCTGGGAAGAACTGCAGGCCTGGCGGAAATTCGGGGGATGACTTAAGTCACCTGCGGGCTGACTGCCTGTACACCGGGATAAGCTCCGGGCCCAATGCTCGGTAACAAGTATGGGAAGCCTTTACTTTTTTACCTCCATAAAAATCAAAAGTTCAGCGCAGTATTCAGTCAATAGTTGTAGTCGAGCAGCCAAATGTTGTACTCATGCACTGTACCTCCCCTCCACCACCTTGGGACAGTGCCACACACACAAGGCACAGCTGTAGATGTACAATGTGGCCATCCTGCTGCTGCAACTGAGCTACCTGGAGGTGGTAATTAGACCACAGAGCAGTGATTCAGCAGCAGCCAGCCATCGAATGTCCGAATTATGTGCCAAAACTGAAAATTTACCAAAAGTAGCATGTCTGCTTTGAACCAAACTTGAACATATGACAAAACTGTTAAAATCTTCATTCGGTTCCAAAACTGAAACTGAAACCAAAATTTGGTTATCTTTGTTTCTAGTTTCAGTCTTATCAGATTACTCTACTATCAATGCAGTCATTATGTTTCTAACATAAGGGGCTAACTTGGTAACAGGTAATATGACTCTGAGCCTATGAACCATATGCAAGATTATGGGTACTCCCTAGAGATAACCTGTATTACAATAGCAACTGTTGTTATCAGCTACAGTCTAGTGGCCTCCTATTATTGACTGACGGTGTACATACCAATCCACTGTCCAGCGATCGACAGCTGCCTGACGGACAATCTACACAGTGCACACAGCATCAGTTAGAAAACAGCTTTTAAACGACGGCAGTAAATACCAACATTCAAGAGCTGGAACACAGCCAGCAACGATCCTTCCTTCAGGAGTTCAGTTGTTGATGAAGCAAGGATGAGGCTAAGTCAGTGGCTGGGCTTAGTGCTTTGAGTTCCCTCAAGTATTTTGACACTGTTGGTTGGGTGGCATTCAACCTTTAAAAAGCCTGTGCAACTAATCCCCAAACGTTCTGTTCTGAACAAATATTAGAAGAAACAGAAGGTTAATATGGAAAGCGGCTGTTACAACAGAGTTAGAGGTGGTTGCGACAGTAAATGCCGAACTGAACTATTGCATACTGTCAACGGTCTGCCATCGCCTCATGCATATTCAGTTATTTTGATACAAAAGCAGGTAACTTAGCACTTTCACACAGTTAAAAACATGCTAGCCTACTCTGATAGTTTCTTTGGAGTGGAGAGCATTAGGCAACCTCACCTTACCAATGGCACACATGGAATAATAAGCCAAAAGCCAAAACAGACAACAAACAGAACTAGTAGTCAGGGGGCATATGTCATGAAGTAAAGTACCGTGTGCATTTCGTGATGAAACTAAGTCACCTATCTAGCTATGTTAAGGGCACCGTAATGTTTCCCAAAATGGTTGCTGGCACTCAGGGAAATGTGTGTGACAGCTACAGAGACAATTTTAAAGTCAAACTAATATATTTCTGCCCAGGCACTTAGCGGCATCATATTTATCGACAATCATTGTGCACAAGAAGCAACCAAAATGCACTCAAAGCATCAAAATGTCAACAAAAAAGTGCAACATTGCCTTACACAGTGTTATTACAAACAACGTAAAGGGAGCCATACTCCTATAGGAGTGTAGGCGGGGTGTTTATCTCCCTTTCTAAGGCCAATTAAACAAGGTGTCGCCCTAACGGGACGTAACCATACTGGCCCGCCGTGCAATGTCAGCCACCCGACCGCCCACGCGCCCGGCCGCTGGTGCGCCGACCGTCCACGCACCCGGCGGCTGGCAGGCCCACCCGTCGGCAGCGTTCCTACGCGTCCGGCCGTTCACACGCGCCCGGCGGCCGACCAGCCTGCTAGGCGGCAGCGTTACAGACGACGACAGACGCCCGCGAGCAAAACATTATTGGCCCATTAGGCAGGCCAGTAAAAAGGTGAATACATCACAAAGCCTGCAACACATGGCCGGTGTGACAGTAGACCAATAAATTACCTGCCCAGCCAATAAACACTTCCTCTGCCCTTTAAAGATCATTGCTACTGCTACATTATTGTTACATGCATGTGTCGTGTATGGTTGTTCACCAGTGCTGTAGCATTTCGCAGGATTAGTCAATGACGATATGGTCCCTAAAGGTTACACATTCGGAGACCTCCCGGAACCCTGCCAAATCTGCAGTCAGCAAGGAAAACAGGCTGCCTAAAGAACAGCTGAGTAACATCTGAGGTATCAACCTGGCACAGCCTCTGCAGTGTCGAGATGACTAGCTGCATGATATGCAGTTCTCGTAGGAGACAAAAATCGTCGTCCAAAGCCACCAAGTATATCGACATCAACACAGGTACAAGCGGCACTGGACTTCGCTGATTTAGCAACTATCTTGGCAACAGAAGATGAACGAGCGTTGTCATGGCAATGCATCATATTGCTGTACTCCACAGCTGCAGCATCCGTATCTCTCCACTGCAACAAGCATCTCGAGTTCTAGCTTCCTTTCTTAGATCAATCAAAAGAATTTGGTATCATTCAAGGGAGTTCAAACCCCGCCAATTATGACGTCATTGGGTAAGTCTGTTTTATACTGTCTGTGGAAGACAGCTCCTACACATGTGCTGTTGTTAGGCACTGTACTCACAATTTCATCACAGAAAATGAACGACTTGCTCTTTGCGCAACACAGTGCTAACATTTTCATTTCTTACCAATTAGCGATTTAATAGATATACGAACGGCCAAATTTTTAGAAAATGTTGTTAGAAATGAAAATTGTGTGTGTAAACTGTTTGCTCAATGTAGTCTAAATAAAAAAATCTTTTTATCGCATGGTGCTGACATATCATCGCCTTGTAATCTGAGAAGTTTTATTAGTGACATGTTTTTCGAATGATAACATCACACATGACATTATAGTGCACATGTTTATTTCGTTAAGTTTTTTCCATCTCTTTTATGCTACCGTTTTGGTGAAATAAAGATGAATATATTAATGATCAGTCAGTTAGTAGGAATGTTTCAACAGCAGAAGTAAGCAAAGCGTCACAGTATGCCGTGGTCAACTAACTCCCAAAAAGATAAATGCTTTGCAGTAGCTGCTTAAACCGTTTGTAGCCAATATCCCATAACAAAGATGGTAACAAACTGTTCCACATACATGGATCAGTATCAACAACGCATCTGTCACTAAAACTTCTGTGTATATGTGGAATGACATAACACAACTAATTCTGCCCCAAGCGGTTTCTACCTCCTAAATATGACTCATTGTTGCCATTTCTTAGCACTGTCTAGTGTCTACACCTTCTGTATCTTTTTTTCAGTAATCCCACTGACAAACAAAGCGACAAAGAAACTGAGGTAAAGTAAAACCTGCTTAACAGAGGTAGCAATAAATAAGTAAGCAAATTACACAGATCAATCTACACTGTGGGCCATAAAAACGTGCCACTATTTTTACTACAACTCACGTATTTCTTGGTGGATTTCTACAATTTGCTACCAACGAAAACAGAAAACTGAGGAAAGAATACAACACTCTACAATAAAGTTATTTAATGTACTGATTACGTCATAACTGTGTCACTGCAATGTTCACTTTATTGAGTTACTTTGCGTGCAACGATAATGCGATGACATGGAATATGGGAACAAACTGAGTTCTGAAAATAAATTTTTAATCAAAACCTATGGGAATCTAAAAAATTTTCTGTCTGAAGACTTAACAAGGAATACCCTAACAAACATTGAAAAGATAAACATTGGACGACTAAAAGTTGTGCACAACCAGATCAATCAAATGCACTGCAGAAAGCTGTCAGCCACAATCATCCCAAACTGCAGATAGCATTGCTGCAACTGAAGTCACACTTCAGCTGAAGTTGTAAATTTCATATCTGTTCTGTAGAGTGTTCATTCTTGTTTCTATTGGTGTACAAGAAGCTTAGCCACCGCAGAGGGACCACACGATGCGCTGATAGTAAATTCGTGTTATGTTTCATGAGTATGGGAGTTAGAAAGGTTTCAAACAGCGAAAGTGACCTTCAAGGTCATTCAAGGTCATTGGCAATGGTGTCATTCCTATTAGTCTTCCATTGCTACTATGTCCCTATCCTGCACAACTGGAGATATTATCACTTATTTCCCAAAATTTAAGAAGATCGCGTGACACATCACACATCCCTTCTGGGGGTAATATATTACAAAGATATGATTGGGCAAAATTAAAAATAAATTAATTTAAAAATCCACGGTCATTTGCCAGCCCCCATTGTTAATGGGGGAGGAGATATACTGGTCAGAAACGGTGCAAGATAGGGACATATTTACTATGGAACGCTAGCAGGAACTAGCGTTCCATAGTAACTACGTCCCTATCTTGCACCGTTTCTGAGAAGTATATTGGTCAAAAATCGCCGATCTAAACCTACCCCACCTCTATTTGGCGCCCCCGTTGGAATTTTGTGGAGATCTTTGGCATCAGAAAATTAGAGTCCCTGGGCTATCGTACAGCGTTTTTCGTGTGATCCTGCATTTAGCTGTTTTGGTAGAGTGCGACAGCATAGCACAATAATAAAATGAAAAAATCCACAAAAAAATATTGGAGTTATAGTGAAAAATAAAGTGGCACGTTTTTATGGCTCATGGTGTATTTACAGTCTGCTGGGCTGCTTAACTAGCTGCTTCAATTTGCCACAATAGTCATAATGCTTCTTAATGCAGTGCAGCATAACGAGGTAAAAGCTTCCCTTCTGAGACAATGAAATTCAAGGATATTCCGGGACTTTTCTTCAGCATTATTTACATATTCTTCTCCCACTGTTTACAAAAATTTAAAAACTGCGTACTGACCTCAAGTACAGCTTCACGGATGTCCGCAACGAACCTTGAGCGATCATGATCGGTGACACAGCATGCTGTCAGGAACACAGACGAGTCCTTGGCGGAGCAGATCTGGACGCCATGCTTGTTAACTAACCAGAAAACAAACAAACTACACTCATCTGATTCTGAATTATATCTATTGCATTATGACAATATATGAATATTCTGTACACAAGTGCTAGACTAATTTTATTGCTTCACATTAACATATCATTCCATATGTTGTACTCTTTAACAGCTTACATCTTGCAGAGCAGCAACTGGCTTTTGGTTGTAAATTTAATTTAGCTTACTTATTCAGAGTATTTCGTAAAATTTGCACACGTGAATTCTGAGTTATGTCAGCAGACAAACAGATAGACATACAGACATGCTGAGCACAATACTTTGCACCCCTAAAAGGGGCAAAGTAAAAACCATAACAGAAAATAATGAAAACGAATAAAAACAAAATCAACCAACAAATTACTGCACAAAATACGCCCAAATCAGAAAAAAACAAAATGCTAAATTCAATTGACTTGTAAAATGACTCACAAATTGTCTCAAAGATATAGACGGCCATGTCACTGAGCGGAAAAGCCGAACGAAATGCATATGTCACGTTCACACTCCTCTTCTTCAACAGCTTTGTCACCTGAAATCATAAAAATGCATCCATAAGTATCACTACTACCACTCTTTCAGTTTCAATCTAGCCAGCGTAGTTTTGCTGGAATTACTCCAGGTAAGGCACAGTCTACTACTGCTCGTACTTTCATTTAATGGCCGTTTACAGGTGAATCATCAGGTACTCCTCCTCCACCTGTTAGAGAACAGTTTCATGGGCTGGACGTCATTCCTGTCACCCACAGGATGGTGGCGGTTTGGCGTAGTGGTAACGCGTTGGTCTCGATCAACTAGATTAACCTACGCTGAGCCCGGTTAGTACTGGGATGGGTGACAAGGTCATAGCTCCAGAGACGGTAACATTTACAAATTATACAGGACCTGCACACCATCAAACCCTCTGGAACAGCCAGAGAAACTTATTGCAAAGCTCCTGTTCCTGTACTA
>Ga0209780_1002186_pt1 | contig 13704 bp, 20 predicted proteins | sample WorMetexBAHAMAS2_FD_187384 | JGI IMG/M metagenome (GOLD analysis project Ga0209780, IMG submission 187384) | Marine gutless worms symbiont microbial communities from Max Planck institute for Marine Microbiology, Germany - Inanidrilus exumae... | ecosystem: Host-associated > Annelida > Digestive... | reverse complement strand
TCGGATCACTAATAGGGGCCAGTGGATATTTGCTGTCATTTTTGTCGTAACTGTTCAAGCCGTTCATGAGATAGTGGTAATTTAAGGTAGAACTACATTACAAATGTATTAAAATTTAATAAGTATGAATTCTTGGGGTGAGATAATTGAAAAAGAAAATATAACAATAACAGTAGATTTAGAATTTTAGATTAAATAGGTAAATTGAAATCAGTTAAGTTATTAATTTTAAAAAGTATAATTTGTGTAGGATTGTACTGTACCGTGTCCTAGAAGCTACTTAGCTTATGCCACGTTAATCAGTACGTTCTACTACTACTACTACTACTGTGCACATAATATGGAACAAGTAGGCCCGTCTTCAGGGACAGCCGTATATCCAGTATTGCCGATATATGCTAGTCCCCTCCACTGACGGCGAGTGCACCGTCAGTAGAGGAGACTGGCGTATAATGGCAATACGCGCCGATTCGTCTGATTTTGGGCCTCTGGGGGAGCAAAGTTTCCAAAAATGGGAGATTCCTTGCCCAGGACGCCCCGAACCACTGTACAAAATTTGACGCCGCTAGCTTTATCCTCACAGAAGAAATCCGTAACTGTAGTATTTGAGGTCAGTGGCTGTACTTGTTAAGCACTGTAATACAACATCTTACTCTGTCTGGATCACAATTTAACTGACAAGACAACAGCATGCTACCCATTACTTAAGCATTAACATCATCACAAGAAAACCAAAAAATACCAACACATATTTTCCTAATTTTACTTACTTACTAACGCATGCTTTTGGCACTACACCACAGCAAATGACAGAATGTGCTAACAGCACTTAATACCATTCTACAGCTGACATTTTCTACTGTGCACCAAAAATAGAACACCATCAACAGCTAAAATGCGTTACTAAGATTCTGGACTTCAACGTCACTTGCAAGCCAGAGTTGACAACCCACAAAAAATTTTCCTTAAAACATTCAGCAACATTTTTATGGTAACTTACTGAATACTGACAGATGCGATTACAGCCATGGACTGCAAATACATTGAATACAGAAGCTGCAAAGCAATCAAGCGGGAAAACATTATTCTTCAAACTAAACCCATTCATCATGGCATTGCGCAGTCTGTCATTTCTATAAGTATTATCATTCTTTATCATTGGCAAATGATCACTATAAACAACACATACTGGCTTTCTCTGGAACATGTTACAGGTTGACTAGCGTACACTGCTACTGCTGTTTGCGAGACTACAACAATTTCATATGTACCTTAGATAAATTTTACAGACATGTCACAGTTTGATTACTTTTATGGACTGCTGACAAATAAGCAGCTAGTATCACAATTACGGACTCAACACAAATGAACATTGTGGTCTAAAACAAAGAATACGCTGTACATTTGCACTGCTGCTATATGCACCAATCGATTTGAATAAACATTTCAGACAATATGGCTCACAACAAAAACGATTCTAGATGTGTGAAGATATTTTTCTATCCATTAACTTTTGCTTGCTAATGGCAAGGTAACAAGGACCTCAGAAACTAGGACTTCAACCAGTGTCGACGTGGATGCCTCTGCCACCTCAACGGCCTGCTGTGAACTTGACTTTTGAATCTACTCAGGTTATCAGTAGGGGATAATGAATATTCACTTGAAGTTTCATCGAGATTGCTGAAGCCATTCATGAGATATTGCGGCAGAAAGACTGGTCCAAGGTTGGTTGGTTAGAGTTTAACGGCACTTTCAACACAATGTAGGTCATATCACGCCTTTAAGGTAGAATTATATTATAAATATCAACATTTAGTGAGCATTAATTCTTGAGGAAAGATAACTGAAAAAGAAAAATATAGCAATAATAGCAAATTTAGATTAAATAAGTGAAATTGAAATTAGGTAGATTATTTTATTAAAAAGTATAAGATTGGTCCAAACAAACAAACGAATGCGGTGGACGGACAGCCCAAAAACATAATTCCTTCACCGCTGTCAGGTGACGAAAGCATAATAATACCGTAGCAGCAATGGGACTTAGAGATAAACAAGTAAAAAGTATGAAGCAAAATGTATTCGATAAAGATGTTTTATTGACTTATTGCAGATGGAACCTTGATCAGCAAAAGACAATGATCATGGAAGATGTTAGCAGTGTCAGGTAATGGTCCACAGCACACTGGTCACGCTGTAACACAAAGACAAAAACTTGAGGGACAACACTCTGTGATGAAGAAACCTGAAAATAACAGCCAAGGTCGTGTAATATAATACAGATCAGCTGACAGCAGCCTATACTCAATCTGCTTTTACCAAATTCACCCGAGAATCAACAAAATACCATTTTGCACATCTGGTGGCCTCCAAGGTCGTTTGAAGGTCACCACAATTTTCATTTTCTGACACACCAACAATCCCAACAAAATGACACCAATATTACTGTATATATTCTGTAGACTTGGCTCCACCATTGGAAGCAAAAATCAAAAGACAGTACACAAACTCAATTTTGGGAGCTGTTCCCAAAATCTTATGAAGGAAAACCCTCTCGACAAATTTCATGAAAATTCAACCACAATTTTTCAATAAATTATGCTAATAAAAAATAACAGAGTGACAGAATGAAAAACTTTAAGCATTTCATAACACTTTGCTACAAGGAGGTAATAAATATATGTATCACTGTATTTTGTCTATCCACATATCACAGGAGTGATCGGTGCCTCTAAGGCTCTCACTGTTCCTAATACGAATAACGCTGCTCCATGCAATAACACAAGCAAAGCTAACTATTAAAATAGATCACAAAACACGCCATGCAAAGCATACAATATCTGCACGGCACACATGCAACAGAGAAAAACGTTTCAAAAATATATAAAATATGACTTCTCAAACGTGCCATAGCACAATAACAGCATGTTCAATAAGTACAACTGATTTCTATTATTATTTCGACACTGTGTCCTAACTGAAGCGACACAAAAACACTAATCATTGTATCGATGGTATATCTTAGTTCAGAATCAAATATCCTTCTAAGCATATTAATCATTAACCACAGATACCATAAATTTAAACAATTACAAAACAGAAATTACAGGGCAGCTTCTGAGATACATGGTCTACAAAAATGGCACCAGAAAACTTGAGTTTGCAATGAGAAAAGGTCACCACGGTGAGTCCTCTTTTCTAAAAAAACATTCCCAGTTTTCAAAACAACAGCAGTGAATAGACGACACACTTATTGCAAAAGACCAAGCAGGTCGATTCGCCCAGTTTTAGCTTTCCACCAACAGTTTTTACAAATTAAAACTTCCCTCAAATTACTCAATAAATTCTGCTCACGTTTGCAAAAATTTACAAAAATAACAACAACAACAACAATAATAATATGCAGGAAGTTATAATGTACACAATGTCAATCGAAATACATCTGCGGTCCTGAAATGAGTATGAACGCATACTAGATGAAGTGATCATAAAGACATTTAAAATTAACTGTAATTAGATATGTTGTAATTACAGCCACTTGTAGTATTTTAGCTTCACTTCGGCGGGAACACAGAGTATAAGACTGAAAGCCAGTTTTTCCACTGCAAATTAATCTTCCATTAATTAATGGGAGTTAATCTCCCATCAACGTTAGTGGAAGATTGATTTGCGGTAGAAAAACCGGCCCTGAGTTGTGCTTATGGTCTGTGCCACAAAACAGACAGTAAGTGGGATGTGATGTGGACCAATGAAACTAGGCAGCAGTTCAGCAGCGCAGTCAGCTGCTAACACGCACAGCCATTACGTTTCCTACCATCGTCCTCAGCATCATCAACAGCCTCATACTTCATCCACTTTATGGTGTTGCCATTGACAACAGAGATATATTTGTTGGTGACGTCAATGATCTCATCGACATGTAACATGACACGATTTAGCAAGGTGCTCACGGCAGCCTCGACATTCTCACCTGTAGCTGCGCTTGTCTCCAAATACGGCAAACTGAAAACATCAACAACCACCATAACACATTCACTATAACTACAAATACAAGTGCTATCATCCCGATGGCTGCAAAATGATGTGCCCAAAGATATGCCCTGGCCAATGGTGATTTCATTCCTTTCTGGTGATTCAGTGATACCAATGATGGCGGTAAATGACATGCTTCCTACGACTTCCTATTCACACTGTGTAGTAATCATGGCTCTATCCTGCTTGATTTTTGTGATATTGATGACGTGATTTTTATGTCCTCAAGGATGTTTTGGCCACGTCTGGTGGCCATATGACCACCTGATGACTGGTGGGTTCGACTTCAAACAAGCTGATTCCTATTACTGCTCTATACTAACCGTGACTCTAAAACATAGTCACAAGGACAAGGACAAGTGGACAGACAGCAACTGTGCTTTTGCAGCACTGCATAACAAGTGCATATGAAATTTATTACTAAATACACATGAACATGCAATTTACAAAGTCAACACTAACCAATATTTTTACTGTGAGTTTAACAACAATGAAGTCACATAATTAATTAAGACATTATTATCTAAATGTGCCAACAAATTTAAAATAAAAAATAAAATGACCCTGCAATATTGCCAGCCTGCGCCTTATAGTATCCAGCATTTTGATGACAAAACGTATGCATTCGTTGTGTCAGTTGCCTGGTTGGACCCATTTCTTAAACCCTTGGTGGCTGGGTTACAATACTGCATAAAAATACATGTCTTTCTGAGTTTTTTACTGTCCATTTATCACTATTGCAGGTCAGGGTTGGGTTCACAGGTGGGGCAGGTCTGGGGATGGGCAACAGGACAACAACGATGGACAGAGACGGAATAAGAGGAGGAAAGTATGAAAGGGTGAAGGAAATGAGATGAGTGGATAAGCAAGAAGACAAGGTGGGGATGACAAGCAGAGTCCAATCCTACTTATAGGCGTCATAGGCACATACAAATGGTCAGTGACATGTATATGTGACCTTGATCTTTGACCTTTTGACCTCAAAGCTTATCCAACCAGTTACACATCACTCACCAACTTCATGACAATTTTAGACTTTCTGGGTGTTTTGAGTTAGCAATAAGTACACAACAGAATAATGGAGAGACAGACAGACAGACAAACAAACAGACAGACAGAAGGAATGCCTTAAACAACAAATTAGCCCCGTATGGGACTGACGGTTGACTTTTCAGAACTGATGTATCTGCCAACTTCAAAGTGACGTTATAGGCCAAATATCAAAAATCCGACCGGAAAAATTTAGATATTGTACCCTAGTTTAAAAATCCGTGGTCAGTTACCAGCTCCCATTGTAAATGGTAGAGGAGATAGCTGTTGAAAATGGCCGGATATCAAACTTTGAAGGGCTCATGACCTTGACTTTGGATTGGGTCATACTGCATACTGTCGTGTATCACTCATCGACCTCTACCTACACGCCAAATTTCACTGACATCAAAGAAATTTTTGTGGATGGACGGACGGATGTACGCACATACTACATACAGATGGACGGATGAACACTTTAGACCGGCTTTATTAGGTTGACTCTGTTGAAGAGTCGGCCTAATAAAAAACTACAACAAAAGTGATATGGTGTGCTTTTTAGATGCAACGAAGCGTAGAATTTTAAATCTTTCTCTCACTAACAAGTGCACTGTGGATGCAACCAAATGGCATCAGCTCAAAGAGGCTGTAAGCCAAGTTAATATCACCTCACAGCAGCAACAGCAGTATCAGCTTAATAACAACTTGCACTTAAATATATACAACTCAACTACAAGTGCAGGACGTGATCACATGTTAGAAGATGCCAACAGTCTAAGCACAGAATGCACAAACACACCCATAGCTGTCGGCCAATTCCGCAGCACGATGACTATCGACAACTCGAGCTTCGGTTAGATCAAACTTGTTTCCACACAGGACAATGTCTGGAGATTCACAGTAGGAATACGTCTGCAGCTGACTCAACCAGCTCTGTATGTTGATGAACGACTGTTCATTGCAAAGATCGAACATCAGCAGAAATCCCATTGCGTCACGGAAAAATGCGTTCGTCAAACTACGAAACCTACACACGGCAGTAACGTGGATGATGAGTGCAACGCAGTCGTGTAACTACGTTTTTACGAGAACTAGTTAAATTTTAACAGAATAATGACGTATTCCACTACAGCAAATGTAACTAAAATGGCTAAACAACTTATTGTAATGACAAGGATGACAACAGGACAATAGCCATCTATGCATAAAGATATTAGTGCACATTCAGAACAGCCATGACATCATACCATGTCAAATATTATCCAACACATCATCAGTGCTATTAAGCATGATGACTTTCATGATTGAAAGGGAACTCTGTGTCAGTGAATCAAATCATATTGTGGGCATTTGTATCTGCCACGAAAGCCACTGCATATGCTGTACACCCTTACTGCACTGTCTAGGTCAACATAGCCTTCAACCCTCCACGATAAAATGAGTGTCATCTTTTAGGTTAACTAATAATAATAAATGTCGACGGTGGTAGTAGATCATAGCTGCCTACTACTGGACTTACAGCCCAAGTTGGTTGGCCTGGTCTGAATATTGGCAGCCATCTGGCACTGGTTCACCATTCATCATATGAACCAGGTGAACTTTCATATCACCATAAAAACTGGCACTTCTGTTATTAACGTTAATCTTTATTAACTCAATCAACTGCATAGACACCAATAACTCCAGGACTGAACATCATATGGTTTAGCTCAAAACAGTACGTAACAAACCATCCATGATCTCTGTATATTAGAGTACGGTACTACATGTCCATATAGCATCATAAAATCTGAAGAAAAAACAGTAACCTTTCCTGCCCAGCTGTATCCCACAGCTGAAGATAAATACGATACAATTTGCCTTCTGGGTCATTTTTCGTTATCTTCTTGTATATCTAAGAATAACATATAACTGTACTAGACTAACAGAGTATTATGCTGTTCTGCATTATAACCAAATTACTCCTCATAAATACAGGCTCTGCACCATACATCTGTAGTAAAAATTACAATACTGCAGTCAATGGCCAGCAGTGCAAAATGACAATTTTTCCATATTGACTAAACATTTTCACATACAATTTTCAGGATGTATTCTTCTACTAAATGTATAAATTGTATTCTGTGTGCATAATGAAAGACGACATCGTGGGCTAGGACTTGCTATGATAAACCTACATAACAAATTTGAAGTATCTAAAATGGGATGGTTCGAGGTAGTTAAGGAGTCACTCGAGGTCACTGAAAATAGTATCATTCGATAGAGGGCATAACAATTCCTAACATCCTTCCATAGTTCACTGGTTGTATTTTATATACTGACGATATTGCACTTTTGGGGTGCAGTTGTTTTGGTCTTCAGCAGCTCATCAACATCTGTTTTAAGTATGGCATGGAGTGGGACATTAGATTTAACCCACAGAAAAGTCAACTTGCCTGTTTTGGTGGTAACTGTCCTGATGTTAACTGTGTTACTCTTGGTGCAATCACTTTATGCTGGTCATCACAGATTAAATATCTTGGCTGTAACTTTCGACGCAAAGAATGTGAGATTGACCCCTCATGCCTTATGGGCAGATTTTATGGCTCGTTTAATAACATTTTAAATGTCATGGGTAGCAAATGGCAAGAAATCATGGCATTGCATTTAATCCAAACGTACTGTCTTCTGTCTCTGACATACGGCTGTGAGATTTGGAGTCTGAAATCTCACGATGTAAAATGTGTTTAAGTTTCTTTGAATAATGCCTTTCATAAAATATTTAACTCGCATTGGTATGAGAGTGTCAAACCATTGCAGTTTTACTGTGGTTGTTTTCCAGTGTCTATTATGTTACCCATGAAAAAACTATTGCTTTGGAGGAAGATGCTGTGCAGTGAGAATGTGGTTCTTTGTTTGCTGGCAAAGTATTGTAAAGATAGTATTTTTACCGTAGCTGCTAAATACTATTTTAGTCCACATGATGTCTTGACCTCGAGTGTGGCATGCGTCAAGCAAATGTTTTAAAATTATTTTTCTGATTTGCTGTAGTTTCATGTTTATGCATATTCTTCTGTATTTTGCTACGTAGTTTTTATGTTTTATACTTTTATATTTCTATTATGTACCTTAATACTGTTCTTGTGCTGCCCTCGTGCATAATAAATCGATGACGATGACAGTAGCTTATCCCCATCTTGCACCATTTCTGAGATATAGCGAGATACTGGTCGAAAATTGCTTACACACACCACCTGTATTTGGCACCCCATTTGTAGGCGACCACACTGGGATTCATTCTGTCGCCTGTTTGTTCTTTGTGGGGAGGGTCCAGCCTACTCTGCACCCCAGCGCTGAGACCTTTATATCGGTCCAATGCGCCAGCCCAGGGACAGGAGAGGAATTGGTAGGTGTGTGCGGTGTACGTGCGAGTTGTGTAGGGTGGAGGAATGAACAGAAGACGTGAGCAGCTTGTCAGGTATTTCTAAGCGTGCCCCCTCTAGGCGTGGCCTACTGTCTTGCTAAGCCCGGACTGGCACTTATTCAATTTCAGTGCCAGCCCTGACCTGCACTTCTAGCGCCAGGCCACCTGACTGACACCTAGCCAGGGGACTTGATCACATCTGTCTGCTTCAGCTCTCACGTCAGCACAGCTGACACCTTCACGCTGCTAATCAAGGCATCAGCAACGGCCACAGTTTATACAGGACACCGTCGAACCCTCTTATATGCTCGGGATTAACTCCCCATTCACGGAATTATTAGAAATAATTCTTTGGTAGGTGGACGCGCCCAGGCTGAGGCGCGAACCTCGGCCACTGAGCGCATCATGTTCTACTTCACATGGCCCATTGGGATTTTGCCGAGATCTTTCGCATCAGAAAACTAGAGTCCGTGGCCTATCACATGACGTTGATTGTGTGATCCTAAATTTAACCACTGTCAATTAACTTCTCCTAAATTTAGCCACTTTTGTAGATTTTGTAGAACTACGACTTGTGACAGACAGACACAGGGCGACAGCATAATACCACACTAGTGTAGAGTTGTGTGGTACCTAAAATGTAATTAGCACTTTAGCAGTTCAGGTATGTGATAAATAATAACAATAATAGAACAGTTTTAGTAAGTTTATGTAAATTCAATCAGCAAAAGACAACAAAATTATAAGCAACATCAACAACCTACTTCACTCACGGCTTCACACACTCAGTAACAACAGTTAAGTGAATACACAAACTAGTCTCACTATACTGCAGAGTTAACTGGCAACACAGCTAAACACAGACCTTTGTTTCTGTGACTGACCGTTCAAAGCTGTAATAATTAGTGTTGTTACAGTGGCAGGAATTTGCAACTCAGTCAGTAGTGGTGCTTTTTTGCCAGTGGCAGTGGGAATGACGGTTGGTGTCAAGGCTAGGGTTCTTAATCGTAAACAGGTGATGTCACGTAAGATGGTTCCGGCTGTCCTGGAATGTGCTAATTGCTCACTGCATGCGACGGTAGGGGATGCACTCCTGTCATTTGCGAGCGGGGAAGGGGACGCAAGGGTAAGGGTGGGCGGTGTCGCAGACTCGACTCGCCGTGCATTCATGCGGGATCAAATGACGCAGCATTTAGATGACTATCGCTGCTCTGCATAATAGTGAGGAACAGTTTTCAGGAAAAAGGGCCCAGAAAGACCGCCGAGAACACTGTAAAACACCGTAATGGCGGTGTTGGTTCAGTGGTAGCCAACCACCGCGATGGTGGTGGAAGTTCGGTGGTCGTAACAACACTAGTAATAATGATCCAACATCTATTAAAGTATTAATGAAGCATTAAGCACAAACACTGTACAAACTGCATTAAATGAAAAAATACCACATGCTTCTCTCGAAAATCAATGCCAATAGTAGATATGAACTTTCTGTTAAACGTTCCATCAGTGTATTGCTGCAAAAAGCTGGATTTGCCAACACCAGAATCACCTGGTAGCACATGCAATGAATGTTACACAAACATAAATATTTAATTATCATGCCATCCACATAGTATTGAGCAAAAAACAAACAGTATGCAACTAAACTGGCAGGATCATACGACTGGACATTAATACCTAACCTAAAGTTATGTTTACTTAATTTACTATCAATCACATATGAAAACAGCATGACTCTATCTGATACATCCCATCTCCTAGTACCCATACCAGTCACTGTATCAACAATAATCATGGTTTACAACCTAGTAAATCATTAAAATCAATGTAACAGAGATGCTAAACAAGACCAACCCTCAAAACCAAACATCCAAATTTTGGTAACGAGACTGAAACCAAACCCTTGCAAGTGAGATCAAGACTAAAATTTAGGCCTCAAGACCAAGGCCAAAATTTTGGCCTCGAGGACAAGGCAAGGTGAAGGCATGGGCCAATCTTTTGAGGCAGAGGCTGAGGAAATTTTGGCCTACGTAACTTGCAGCTTAAAAATCTGCAGAAAAATGGCAAATTCTGGCATGTTGTGGAACATGCCTTTCTTGGCCCTGTGCCTGTCACTAGAATCAAAAATGCCGAGAGCTATGTAGTTATGTTTTATGTGCCTGGCCATCAGAACTGGATCTCTTGTCAACTATCTCACATGACACACTGCCAGATCCTGATGCTGCTGGACTGACAAGCTCACTGAGATGCCTCAAGTCTAGCAGGTCAAGGAGAACCATAAAGAAGAAAGAGACTCATAGCATCAATTTATTGATCACTGCACAGAACTGTGACATCCAAGCTTTTATGAAAGCATCTGTGTGCAAAACTGGCAATAGATATTTCACATTAGAATATTCAGAACACTGCCAAACCTTGCATGGCACAATTCTGTGCATTAACTGATTTTCATCTGTAGTTCCAGTTCTACAGGTTGATGCCGGAAGGCTGAGCCAAGACGAAATAAATTAGCCGCGTACGGGACTGGCAGTCGACTCCTACTCACTGCCAACTCCAAAGTCACGTGACACAAAAACTAGGACCAAAATCGAAAATCCGGCCCTGATTAGCTTTAAGTATTGTGCCCTAATTTAAGAATCCGTGGTCATTTGCCAGCCCCTGTTATAAATGGGGGAGGAGATAGCCTTTGAAAATGGCCAAATTTCTGACTTTGAAGGGTTCGTGACCATGACCTTGGCCTTGGATCGGGTCAAACTGCATACCGTCATGTGTCACTCATCGACCTCTACCTACACACCAAATTTCATTGAATTCAAATTAACTTTTTGTGGCCGGACGGACGTATGGACGTACAGACGGGCATTTGAGACCCACTTTATTAGGTCGACTCCTCTGAGTCGACCTAAATGTTAGTCAAGATCATGACCAAATCTTTGAAACTGAGACCGAGACCAAACGCTTGAGACCAAGACCATGACTGAGACCAAAATGTTGGTCTTGAGGCCTCTCTGCAGTGTAATAAAGCCAATGACCATCAGTCAAGAAAGTAAATATATGAGCAAAACGTACTGAATAAAAATGCTGTAGCAATCCTCTACATCACTGACCATTCTATAACTGATTATCATAATGAAGTATTTGACTAACCGAGAGCAAGTAACTTGATCAAATAGTCATAATCTGGTGTTTTAACAAAATTAGTTATCTTTGACGATTTCTCCATCATGTGTATGAACACAGATTACTGAAAACTGGTGCAAAAACCTGCAAAAGGTAATCTGTAATTTTATACAAACTTTAAATAACAAGCTACCAGACTAAATAAACAACATTGTCAAAATTATCTAATATTTATACATTATTCATCAACATCATTGGCATCAACCGGTCATCACGGTATGAGCAGGACTACCCACACAGCTGACTGCAGTGACTAGGGTGGTGTCGGCCCACGGACGTTAATGCCTTGACCTAGAAATGTCATTTTTGGTATGCAAGTGCATCTGCAGAATATACATATATGTGCGCAGTTCATATGTCAAGGTCATCGGGTCAAGGTTAAGGTCACATAAAGTCAGCCAAATGTACATTCACGGGAGATACGGCTTTGGATGAAAAGCAAAGTTGTTTAGACAAAGTTTACAGACTATACTGCGACAAAGTAAAGCAGGTCAAGGGGTATAGACAGCAATACACACACTGGCATCCACAGGGAAGATCAGGCGGGCACTTAGCCCCCCTAATCAGGACCCCATGTGGTATATAGGCCTAGTATACAATGAATCAACACAACTGTAAAACAGTGATTAAATTAACGGGGAATGCGCCATCCACCGACTTAAAAAAACTGCATCACCGTACATGTACGTAGATACTGCCTACTGTTACAGACCAAGTAGCGTGGTCTGTCTGTCAGTCTGTCACAGTAGTGAGCCCTGCAAAAGCAGCTAAACCGACTAAGATGCCATTTGGATTGAGGACAGGTGTAGGCCTAAGGAACCATGTATTAAATGGGAAGGGTAAACTTAGAAGTGGAAATGTGAAGCCCATTGTAAAGTATAGGGACTCTGGTGATCTGTGCAAAAAAACGGATGAACCGATTGTGATTAGTCCAAGGAAGCACGTGTTAGACTGGTGTCTAGATCCCCATGGAAAGGGGCAATTCTGGGGAAAAGGTGCCCATTGCCAAATATAGACTTTCTGCTGTAAGCTGCGCAAAACCGGCTAAACCGATCGAGAAGACCTTGACCTATAACTACCCCAAACTACCCTATTTGCGACATTTTTATAGCCTTGCATGGACGGTTCACGTGAACCATCTGTAAAACGGCTTTTGGTTGCAACGAAAATGTGGGCGTGTCCTCGCACTTTAATGAAACATATGCAGTGAAACTACAACAAGCATATGCATTGACATAACCTGTTACTTATGTTAACATGTACGTGTTTCAGTATAACACTAACAAGCTCCGAAAATTATGCTTATAAGTAACATAATTATTCAATATTAACATTTAAATTACATGCACTTAAAAGTTGTTTACACATGAATTGTTACATATTCATTGCCCATCATTAAAGAAGTAACAAATAAGAAGCTACCGGGTATTAAAAAACTGCTGCAGAAACTTGAGAAGCTAAGGGACGAGTCGGACGACAAGGCAGCCGAGATTTTTAGTTAAACGTGATCAAACAGGAACTTACGGAGACCGCGAAGGGACATGCAGAGAAAAAAATTTATCTCGTGCGCACGAGATAGCATCTCGTGGGAATGAGATAGCATCTCGTTACCACTAGATGCTATCTCGTGGTAACGAGATGCTATCTCGTTCCCACAAGATGCTATCTTGTGCGCTCGAGATAAATTTGTTTTTTCATGTCCCTTCGCGGGCTCCGTATAGGAACTATAGCTTACAAACTAACTATTTTATTTCGGAGCATTATGGCCATTGGCCAGTGAATCTGTACCAGATGATTGGAATGGAAGGTGGCTAACGTGGTTCCTGTCTATAAGTAGACATGTGGCTAAGACCGATCAGTCTTACCAGACAGTTGTGCAAGGTTTCTGAGACATTATTATTATTATTATTATTATTATTAAACAGAGATTAACGCGCCGTATGTCAGTCACAAAAGAGGACGAATCGCAGGCGCGGGGTCACGAGATAGTCTATGGATAACAGTTGCTGTAGAAAAACGTCTTGAGTTTACGTTTAAATGTGCATGAGGTAACATTAAGGTTGCAA
>Ga0209780_1002185_pt1 | contig 13705 bp, 9 predicted proteins | sample WorMetexBAHAMAS2_FD_187384 | JGI IMG/M metagenome (GOLD analysis project Ga0209780, IMG submission 187384) | Marine gutless worms symbiont microbial communities from Max Planck institute for Marine Microbiology, Germany - Inanidrilus exumae... | ecosystem: Host-associated > Annelida > Digestive... | reverse complement strand
CAATAATAGATTCAGTTGAATGAGTAAATTGTAATTAGGTAAATTATTTAATTGAAAAAGTATAATTTGTGTAAGATTTCTATTTTAGAAATTATAGCTGATCCTATACGTTGGCTTTTAAAAATAGAATTTGGTATATTTTGTCTGGGTGTATGATTGAATATGTTTTTAATGTCAGTAAAGGAATAGTATTGATCTATACGAAGTACATTCTGTTAGTATGTTTCTGACATAAAGAAATTGATTACAGTTTGTACATTTTGGAGGATCTGTGTTCAATAAGAATATGTTAAACGAGTATATCCCATGCATAATCGATTATATAAGATGTGGTCCTTTCGTTGATATGAAGTAGAAAGAGTGGACGAAGAAGGTATAGTTGGATAAATTTAGTACGTTTATTTTGTGCTTACCAGTAGTTCCCAGTTTGTTGCTGACACTTGTCATGAATGTATTTGCTGATAATAGTTTTGAGAGCTCTTGTCACATGCCAAAATATATACCTCTGATTTCAGTTCTGTCTGGCAAAGTTAGCAAGTATATATCTAAATGTGAAGAAAAAATAAATCTTTACGATACACATGTCATGGTTTTACAATCACTAACGTCGATGACACTTACTTGCTAAATCATGTCTAGATGTATGGAGATTTGTTCAAGGTATACCATTATAACACTAATAAACAAGGGCATTTATAAACATTTGAAAACGCATTTTGCAAACCCAGAATACTGATCAGAAAGTAACATCTTTCATCCATAAATGCAATCACTGCAAGTAGTACTCATACAGCTACCTACTCCAGGAAGGTCCAAGTCCCCCAAAAAACACCTCTTGAGGTAACTGAAGCACGTTTCTTACATGCTGAGGGCCAATCAAATTGCTCAACTGACAATAACAAAGCAGTTAAAATAACAAAAAATGTCAAATGGAATAATTTGCGTATTTCTCAAACTTTTGCACACTACCTACTCTTTCAGTGTTCAGGTTTACGTCAAAGACGACTATATCTGTTATCACCTTATGCTCCATAAGGTCTGAACGTTTTGCAATGCAGTCACAGTTCACGACTTACTATTGCATTCAGTTACTGGTATATTACTGTACACAATGTTGTGTTACTCATGTCACTAACAGTCACATAACCAATACAAATGCCAAGTTCCCCTCCCTCTCCACAAAGAATACGCTAGCAGAATTAAGAATATATCAGGCTATCTTCAGCTTTTAGGCAAACTGTATGCATTCACTGCAATTTACTAACATAGTATGGTGACCTTCTGAATGCCACCAGGATAATGAAAATGATTTCAGTTATAGCTACATGATGGGGGAATTATTTCACCTCATACACAATAGTTGACACATCAGCAAGTAAAATGAATCTATGGCACAAGATGGGGCAGTTATTCTTAGTGTTTATGCAACATTCCTATCTGCTAGCTGCCACACGGTGGTCCTCCTACATGAAATGTAAAATTCCCTGACAAATCCTCGATTCTTTGCAGCACTCCTGCCCATGTAGCTGTTACTCAGTCATGTACATTATATTATCAATGGTACCAGTACATGTCAGTGTCTACATATACTATGATAATATTCACAATGACTTAATAAGTAGCAAAATCCTTAAATCAGGCAACAGAAGGTGTACAACAGTCTACTAAACACTGGTGTGGCATCAAATGTGAGGTTAGTAAAAAATAGTTTTCCCTGACAAGATTTTTACTACATAGTTCTTTGACGTTTGGTCAGTTCACTTAAATTTCCCTGACATATATCAAATTCCCTGACATTTCCGAGGTGTTGAAATGAGTGGTCACATCTGCCAATGCCTGTGATCTCCAAAATGATGTTATCACCAACTTTCTACAATTACGACAAAATTTTGCTACATGAAACGCACATGAATATAATCCTTGTAAATATTTGTATTCTCAAATAAGATGATAATGTTTACAAAAACCACATGCTTGTGAGCATGGCTTAACACTCCCCCAAACCAGTCACACACGATAAACCAAATCTTTCTGTTACACAATTCACCATAATTGTAGTGGCTGAACAACTGAGAAAAGATACTGTCCTTTACTCATGGAACAATATACAGCTGTCAGTGGCTATTACACTACCTTGCAAAACATAAATACCAAAGTGCAACAATCTTGCCAAATTCTCTTGACTGCAATGCAGCAGATAAGTTCAATAGTTTTCATCATTTTCTCACCTTGTATCCAACAAAACCAAGAAAGGTTTCCGTAATTAATTAATTGATTGATTGAGTTAAAGTTTTGCATCCTACATGACACAAATTAGGGCATTTCAAAGAAATTCTCAGCCGATCTTTCTGCTTAGTACTGAAAAACTAAATCATGCATCCATAACAAAATACACTGCAACATAAAATAAACAAAAAAAAACTACAGCCAGGTTTGGTCACCTCTTACGATCTAAGCCTGGAAATGAAATGGGCCTATTCTTAAGGCAATAGTTTCCACAGATGAGACAATAAATTCAGTGACTGTTATTAACAGCCATTACTGTTATACATTCATCACTGCTAAGTCACATGTTCTTCAGACAACAATAACAAATAACAAAATCACTTTCTATGCAACAACAGTTCACAGGGTAAGCACTTAATCAGCTACAAATCCCCCGATTCATAATGTTGTCAACAACTTATCGGACACCTAGGTTTGACAAACACAAAAGTAGACATCAAAACTTGGTGGTAGCTGACGTCCACAGACAGTGATGCACTTGATACACATGTTATGTACATCGTTATGGTTCTCTGCCATCGAATCAAAGATCAGTCATATACATCATCGCAGAGACCAGTACAGTCAGTGTAGCTCAGTATGTGCAAGCAGGGTGGCCACTCAAATGCTGTTCAAATACAGATTATACAAGCTCAAACTACTCCCAATTCGGCCATAATATATACTGTGTACCAGAAGCTATACTAGCTTTCTTCCCTTACTCTTTATGATGTTTCCAAACTTTCTCTAATCTATGTCCATTTGCCTAACAGTGACGGATTTTCCATGCTGGTGGTCACCCTACAATTGTGTTGCAATGTGCCGGATGCTTGCAGTCAGTTCCACTGTACAGATCATGGCTGTGCCATGCATCACGATAATGGACTGGCTGCACCGAACTTCTGCCACCGCATGATATCCATTATAATGATGTCTGCAATACATGCACACAATTTATTCACTATCATATCACTCATGTGCCAACTTATAGTCACGTATTAATCAATTTAGTAGTCATCAACTCTGACACCCCATAACTGCTAATTACCACCGACTTACGTTTTCTCCATGTAACATGCAACACAGCTCATAACATGCTATACAATTCCAAGTCACATTAACATTAACGACCGCAAGGTAGGCATATAGTTGGCATGGGTGTGTAGGGTGGCTCTGTTCAGTGGCATGCGGTCTGCATGACAGCATGTTGAGTTGTACTGTTACATAATTGAGCTATTGCACTGAATGCAGACTGTGTAATGAGTCAGTGACGCTGCTTGTGAAGCTAAAAGAGCATTCTCACTGATGCATACGCATGTGCTATGGGGAACTGTCTCAAAAAGCAAGCATCACTAGGTGTTCAAACATCGTCGACGGCGTATGCACGCCACTGATGGCGTAGGCCTAACGCACGTCGTACATCTAACAATGCTAGATTATTGAGACCCCTCCACGTTTGCACGCATTTGAATGTCGTCAATTCGTCAACCATGTGCTTCTCCATTGTCATCTATTCGCATCTCCTGCAGTGAGTGACCAATAAACGTCACCGCCCCAGTCAACCGATGTCATTTAACGATGGCTGCAATTATTACCAGGCAGTAGTCTTCTCACAATATATATGGCATCCAGTTTAGACAACTACGATGCTTGGCGGAGGAGAGTGGGGGCAGGGCAGGCATAAAGGAACACGCGTTCAGACATGCACATCGGGTACTCGATTTCTGTCAGCATGTATGTAGTCTCGTCAGAATGTGAATGCGGCCGAACCAGTTATCCTAAAATCGGCATCGCATCCACATCGCAATGTTATGGGAAAAACTACATCGATATTCATCATCACAGAAATTTCTGACATCTCCCCAGCACTACTCAAGATAATTAAAATGTGCTGCAATCAGCTACAAAGTATATCTGACGCTTTGACGACAAATACATGTAATGTACTGGTCAATGGGTCGACAATGAAACAAACTTACCGGAAACATTCTATTACTTAAAAGTCACTGTTCACAGTTGCACTTATGAATGCAAATGCACTGCAAAACAGTGCACTTCTTGACAATGCACACTTGCCAATGTATAGTCAACGTTAATAAAACCAGAAGATAATAAATATTAACCTGACTACTGGAGGTGGTTATTGTCAGTTGTAGTTCTGTGAATATCTACTCACAACATCATTACAACATCAAACTGCAAATGAACCGATGACAATACTTAGTCACTGCACTGTGAACTGGGTGCATATTTCATATGGCAACAGACAGTACTCGAAAACCTTTGACCATATGTTCATAATTTCATCTCATACATCACAGTGAATTTATAACCAATATGTCACATGAGGAATTACACCATGGCTCAGTAAGGTGATGATAGTGAGAATCACAAAAGCATAATATATACTGCATTTATCAAGAGTTACCGTGTTGCGATAAGGTAAAATTGTTTTGGGGAGTAAAGCCTTTCATCTACTCTTAATATGTACAATTTTCTGACATAAACTAATGACAACCATCTCGCAACTGTATGTCTATGCAAGCAAGCTTTAACTAAATTGTCGACATTTCCTGGATTGTGAATTGTTGTGAAGCTGTAGCAAACATGATTCTCCTATGTGGGGGAGAGAATTTAAAAGTTGAGATTTAATCAATAATTGTGGAGATATTCGAGAATATCCACCACTGACTGTGAAGTTAATTAGTCAAAGCATTCTGCTGTTTGCAAATAAATATGAGAAAAGATCAGAAAGACTAACATACAATAGATAATTTCGCCAAGAAAGAAACCAGAAGATGAAATAAAAACCAAAACCTCCAAAAAATCTGAAACATTACTAAAGTTGTGTCTAACCGAAAGTCTGTGCCCGAAGGTCGATCCCTTGTTGAAGCCATCTGCTTGGCGGCAGATGTTGTGGCAGCGAGATCCTGGTAGCCATTAGCATACAGTTCTTGTGCAGTGCCGACAGCAGAACTGCCAGACTGTTGTTGCTGCTGCTGCTGTGCAGCTAACTGCAGCTGCATCATCTGCTGACCACCAACATACTGCTGTCCAGTCCATACTTGCTGTTCACAAACACACACACACACGTCTCTGATGTACTAGTAATTTAACATACCACAATATTATCTACAACAACACTTGGAACAGGCGCTGTAGAGGTGACATAAATGAAACAATGCCCCTGCCATCAGGCGTCCAGTGACAGATGAAGACCAGGCTACTCGACACTGTTAGTTGGGTAACAAGAAGCACATCTAGTGTGTTAGAACCTGTGCCACTTACACCAAAACGTTCTCTTCCAACACAATTGGAGGAAGGATACTGAGGACCGGCTAACCCAGATTTACCTCGAAAATGGTCATCAAAACGGACATAGTTAGGTAAGTAACAAGATAAGTAACAAAAAACAATCCAATCTGTTTGCTGCACAGTGAACACTGGACACAGTTGCAAACTAGATGGCTGTATTGTGTTGAACGAACACAATACAGTATTCACCATGAAGCGGTCCGCTGTATGTAATAGGTCTTTCCTTTGGCCCACCTGAGTCCTCAACGCAAACGGCATCTCAATCGCTTCGTTTTTACAGGGCTCACTAGGTGACAACAGACGATGCTACTTGGTCGGTAACAATTGGTGGCAGTTACGTGCATGGTACTGTCAGATCCAGATTTTATTAGCATGGTAGCCCGAAGGCTAAAAATCACAACATTCATAATAACAAACAAAATTAGCAGGAATACAAATACAATGTAATACAATGGCACAAAGTGTTCTGAGTGGCAGCAGGGCAGGATGACTAATACATTCTGGCCAGCAGACTTACCACAACAGAGGTAAAGCATAACAAACAACAAGCACAATACATAACGAAAAGTAAAAAGGGGAGGAAAGAGGAAAGAGATACAGAGAGAAGATAGAAGACAACTAAAATGGTCAGAGATGGTTAGTGATAAGGGTGGAATATAAAAGAGAGTAAAGGTCTATTGGAATTGTAACAGAGCATGGTGGACAAATGATTTGTAACAGTTGGTTCGTTTACGAGGTCTAGGATACGTGAAAGCATTTCTGAGTCGGGAGGTAAGTTCAGGGTCACGCAAAGGTGAATACAACTAGATGAGTCGCATATTTTCTGTGATGTGGTCTAATAATAATTGTAACATATGTACACAAGACTGGTTTCCATGCTTTTATCATCAAACGGAACAGGGCAATCACAGACAGCAGACTTCGCTTCGCCACGTTGTGGAATCGCACGCTAAACTATATATATACTACCGTAACCAAAGTCCAGTTAAAGGGGAAGTCTCGTCAAAATGACCTATATTTTTAACTGGCCAGTTCGAATTAGCATATTTTTAGAAAACTTTTTGTAATTCACTTCATTAAAAAATATTCACTCAAAAGTGAAGTTCAAAGCTAATAAATTAGCCCCATACAGGACTGACAGTAGACTCCTACTTACTGCCAACTTCAAAGTCACGTGACACAAAAACTAGGACAAAAATCAAAAATACGGCCCGATAAGCTTTAGGTGTTGCCCCTAATGTAACTTGTGGTCATTTGCTAGCCCCCATTATAAATGAGGGAGGAGATAGCCTTCACAAATGGAGGAATTTCCGACTTTCAAGAGCTCGTGAGCTTGACCTTGGATCGGGTCATACTGCATACCATCATGCATCACATTTCCCAATGCCTCACCGATCGACGTTGTTGTGTTGAAATCTCGTGAAATTTGTCTGGCGGGTAATATACGAAATCGTGCATTATTTACTGGGGGAAAAAACAAAATATCGGCTGCCTCTCAAACTCTTGCTACTGTGCAGAATGTACCCAAAATCTGCCAGGGCCAGCCCCCAACAATGTACTCACAGTGCTCCAGATTTCATCCAAAAGATTTCATCCAAACTGGTTCACTTTCGGCGGGGTTATAGCCGAACGCATAAACACCATGTTTTGCCCTGTAAGTTAAATCCAGTATTCGCCGCAATGCTAAGCATTGCTTTGCGGCAAATAATAATCGCATAATTTATCGAAAACATCAAATCTGAAGTCATAATCCACACTTATGCACTCTTTTCACTAAATAATCGTTCTGATTCATTTACAAAAAAAATTACCTGCTTCAGCAAAACTCTCAGTTAGTAAGTTCACAGATACTAAATTTGAAAATACACAAAACGGATTTACAGCTACTGTCCACAGAGATTTACCTCCAGTAGCTGGTTGGTTTGCCTGTAAAGTAGGTTGTAGTAGTATTTTGACAGACCAGATATCTACAGGAAGTTCTATCACTATCCAACACACTGAAGGCAATGTGCAAGAATATGCCAAAATGTCAAATGCCAGATTCACACATATAACAGACGGCTGGTAATATGCATCTGCTGACATGTTCAAGCAAATAACAATATGCAGAATGCTAACCTGAGAGAAGTGTGGAAGCATGCCCATCATTCCGGGAGGCATGCCGACAGCCATTGGAATACCACCACTCATCCCAGCAATTGGCAATCCCATAAATGCCTGTGCCAGCTGCTGATGTTGGGTCACTGCTTGTGATGTGTGTGCCGGAGGCGGCTGCATCGTTGCCGCAGCAACATTTGTCTCCCGCCGCGGCTGTGTGGCAGGCAGGGAGCTCACAGGACGTGGCTCTGGCTTCTTCTTTGTCTTTGCCTTCAGACTGCGCAGTCCCTGTGACTTCAGGTAGTTCTGTAGCTCATTGTCGTAACGAATCTATGTTCACAAACAACCACTGGAGAGTTCACAAACAAATAAGGACATTAACAGCATTAATGTTTCAACGACTGTTTTCCAAGTAAACATGGGTTAGTTCAACTTAGCTGATCACTTATTTTCCTCCACTTGTTCCAGGAGAGAACGTTTGGGGTTAGATAACAAACGCAAACAGAATCGTATGTCACCAACTAATAGTGTCAATGGCATAGCTTCATCCTTTCTTCGTTCACCACAGGAATCCAGATGGAAGAGTCACTCTGCTCTTTATGTCAATTCTCTGATGCCAGTATCAAAATTAACAGCATTAAATGTTTGCAATAACATTCACATGGCATTCTGCATAAAGCCTTTTGTTCAGTTTTATCTTGCCACCTTGACATAATACTTCATGAAACTTGACAGGCAGCCAGTGTAGATCTTTCAACGCTTGTGTGATGTGGTCATGTGGCCAAACGCCAGTGACCAACCATGCTGCAGTGTTCTGGACATCTTATTACCAGTATAGCATACTCAGTCAACAAGGCATGCAGTACTGATCCAAATAAAATCTTGAAAAATTGAATCTGATATCTGATTCAAAATGAAATTATTTTTCCGAAAATGGGCAACACGAATGCTTTGATCCTCATTCGAACACTGGCAGACACTGCAAGACCACAGAAATTGTGCCAGTGTACTGTCAGCCAGCGTGTATCTGTATCTTCACCTCCAGTCTGCACTCTTAGCATGTGTACCGTAGGGGTCGTAGTTCTGAACGCCATAATGCTAAATGAGTCGGACGCCCAAACTGCCAAACCGAACGTTATACTGAATGCCTGAAACGTCAAACGCCAATCGCTAAGAATTCTGAGTGCCCGGAATGCCAAAGAGGCCGGGATGCAGAATTCCCGCACCGCCAAATGTGAATTGCATTATAGATTTTTAATGTACTGTTTGATACTTTATGTATGGTGGGTCACACATGGGCCACCCATCATCGCCCCAAAAAACGCATTCTGATTACATACTCAAAGGAATGTTTTTTCTTCAGGAGATTGTGACTAGTACTCAGAAGTTGGTTTCTCACTCAGAAGTGCGCTGTGTAATGCCATAATAACAATAAGGTTTCTTCTACAGAAAATGGGTGGCGCCTGCATGCCACCATACTTATGCATATATTTATGTCTAAATTTAATGGCATTTGCAATGTCTTGTCATCTGCCTTCACCCTAAAACTTTGGCTCGAAATCAAACACCTGCCTGAAAATTGCACCAACTCTGACACATCTCCGTTTACATATTGTCAACCATAACAGATAGTAAAAATTTTATTATCACGAACAGGCCTACAGGTAGGAAGTCCACTATGAGCTTTTCAATGAACCCACTATCGAGCGTATACTTCGTTCCCTAAGACCCCAAAAGATGGGTCAAAAATGCAAATTTGGAAGTAGAATTCCCATGAGCGATAACCAAACTGATTTTCATACATCGACTGGTGACGCGCTGCGAGTGGATATGTGCCTATGTCAACACATTATTAAGTGGCTAATTTGATGGTCAATCTGATGGTAAATTCCAACCTGCCCATGTGGCCAAGTTGTCAGCGCACTCAGCCGCCATATGCAGTAGGAAGTGACGTGCTCAGTGGCCATGGTTCATGTCTCAGCCAGGGCACATCTGCCTACCAAAGAATTATTTTCTAGTAATTCCTATGCACATAATGAACAGGGAGTTAATCCTGGGCAGGTAAGAGGGTTCGATGGTGTCCTCTGTAAACTGTGACTGCTGCTGATGCCTTGATTAGCAGCGCCAAGGTGTCAGCCGTGTGACGCAAGTGCAGAAGCAGACAGATGTGGTTAAGTCCCCTGGCTACGCCCTGAAGAAGTTTCAGTCAGGCGGCCAGGCACGGAAGAGGTGCTGGTCAGGGCTGGCACTGAATAAGTGCAAGTCCGCTACTCCGGGCTTTGCCAGACAGTAGGCCATGCCTAGAGGGGGCGCGCTTAGAAATGCCTGGCAAGCTGCTCATGCCTATTGTTCCTTCATCCACCCTACACAACGCGCACATACACCGCACACACCTACCTATTCTCTCCTCTCCCTGGGCTGGCACACTGGACCAATATAAAGGTCTCAGCTATGGGTCCCTGCCCACAAAGAACGAACGAACGAATAACGGTAAATTTGGCATCCCACCGACACACCATTTGTAGCACTGAACTACTGCTGGTCACAAAAGAAGGGAGATTTAAAAAATTAATGCTCTGCTCGGTTGTGGTTAGGCCCCCTGAACTTGCCAGGCCCCTGGTCACTGACCCTCCATCCTGCCATCTTGGCATCACTGCATAAAAGGTCAACATCCCAGTAAAATGTTTGCATAATGAAACTGCGTTTTTTCCAGCGTTTAATAGCATGGATTGTGGCTAAGTGACATTAAAGCTTAACATATAGGCCTATAGCTTTAGAGAAATTGCTATTTCCAGCATTACAGATGGTTCGGCATTTCAGGCGTTCGACACGTTCGGCAATCCGGGCCATTCCCATCAACACACTCTACTGTTTAGTGACAGAAGCAATAGGATACAAGAATCTCATTTCAACAGCTAACAGGGTGGCACTATGGTCAACGTGTGCCAAAGCAAACAGTGCACGTCTGATGTCTTACTACGTATAAAATGCCATTGGACTTCTATGATTTTACCAACCTTGTCCTTGTTAAAGTCTTCCATATGCCGCTGTTTCTCCTCATCTGCAAGTTCGCGCCACATCCGCCCAATTGTAGCTCCAATCTCACATATGGAAAAACCTGGATTTGCTGCCTTCACTTGTTGCCATACCTGCAGCAGCAACAATGTTCACAGTTTCACACTATTATTAAACATCAAGTCACTCACACTCAACCAAGACTGTGGAGTAATACTTAGTTACAATACTTTGTTAACAGTTTTTGAGTGTTTTGTAGTGTAATGCACTACATTTTTGCATAGTCCTTTTTATTTGTAATTCGTTACTTTTCAAATGGCACTTTTTAATTTGAAACGAACTACTCTATGTCATCAAATTACTTTTTTGAAAACAACTGTGAAGGCGTGGAAACAGTTGGCCTATAACACAGCATCCAATGCAGTGTGATTTTCTATTTGATTTATTATTTAGTTTCAGTTTTAGTTTTCCAGTTATTTGTTAAGTTTTTGTTTAGTTTTAGTTTTAAAGAATTTTTTTCGTTTCAGTTGTCATTATAATTTTTTCGTTTTACTTTAGTTGTAATTATCAAGAACAAGAATAAAGCAAAATGTAACACAGACTTTGTCATCGATCTTCCACTTTGATTTTCGTTAATATATAGGTATGCTAACGATCATTCGGATCATCACAGTACACGTCATCATCAATAACTGACTCTATCAATAGTCACTAGTGTTCAGCAGTCTTGAATCAGCACAGTCATGTCACATGTATTTTAAGAAATACACATCGTTCAAGGCTACTGGTCATTTTCTTGCGTCTGCCTACCAGTCTCCACAGACACTGAACATGCATTGGGCTTTCGCCTGTGACACTGGTGGTGAGAGCAGATCAAAGGCAACCTTGGACAGTAGTGGACAGCCAGCTTCACGAGCCTTCCAGAAGTCAAGTGGCAGTGCTGTTGATAATCATTGATCAATTCATCTGACTAAAATGCAGTGCTGCCTGTAAGACGTAGCATGTTCTATTCAATTAACTGGCGGATTATGCTACAAATGAAGCATTTTTCTTGTGTAGTTCTGTCGTTTTCCTGTTCGTTTTGGCCTGTTTCGTTTTCTATTTTCTCATTTTAGTTTTGTTTCGACTTCCATTATTTTTTGTTTTAGTTTTAGTTGTCGTACTCGTTAATGATTTTTGTAGAGTTCGCCCCACACCAACATGCTTAATAAGTTTTGCACTAAACTCTATTTATGTGCCTCTGCTAGACATTCTAAAAATAAAAACTGATTATACGTATAACTTTGCAGTGAAACGATTCAATTCATTGGATCACACTATTATGTCTAGTATATTGTTTGACTCGGCCGTAGATGACTTACATGTCCAGCATGACATAGAAAATCTCTCGGACCATGATCCTATTTTTATTCGTTTCAGTCTTTCTAGCAATATATTTACCACGACTAATAAAATTTATCACGTGAAGGTGGCTTGGCACAAGTGCACTGATGCTGATTTTATAGCTTACTGTAATACTTTGAGTGCCTTACTCTGAGACGTTCATCTCCCAGTTGATGCAATTCAGTGTCGCAACCCTTTATGGGTTAATAATGAACACGTTACATGTATTAATATTTTAATAAATATGCTTACGACCTTACTGAAGCGTGTCTCACGGCCGCAGAGTCTGCTTTACCCAAAACTACCTTCAGTCACTCTAAACAGAAGCCAGGATGGAATGAATTTATTCTGGCATAATATTTGGACCACTGCTGGACATCTTAAGACTGGGATATTGGCTGACATTATGCACAATGCCATTACCACTGAGCCACATCACCAACTTTTAATAATGATAATGATCATGATGATAACGATGATTGATAGCAGTAGTAGTAGTAGTAGTAGCAGCAGCAGCAGCAGCAGCAGCACCACTAAAAGGACTGATCAGTCATTCACAAAATATTGTCACTATCAACAAATAAAACAACAAATCACACCGATGTTGAAAATCTCATGTATGGTGTCAACGGTTTCTTTGGCGGTTTTGGTGACTCCGCTTTTGGTGGTACTTCTTGTGTCTGGGCCGTGGCATAACCAGACTGGTATCCAGTCGGAAAATATGGCGTTCCAGTGCCTGAAGACATCTGCAAATTTACATCACATGTAAGAAAAATTTAAACAACAGTGTAACTAAAATAACAACTAAAATATTCTCATCCCTTGAATTAAATCAAAGGCCTGTTAAGAAATGGATAATTAACAGTCACACATCATGAGAGATCTCAACAAATCCAGTAAACCATTAAAAACTCAAATAATTCCTTCACTGCACAGTACGGTCCAGTCCATTGTTTAGGCAGTCTACACTGATATCTGTAAATTTTCCAGAATGTGGTCCACTGAGACAGCTGTGACACAGAAGGCTAGAGAAGACACTAGCTCCGCCCACTGCTGCACAATTATAATAGATAATATTCGGGGCATGTCTGGCGGGTGAGTGGCTATGCCACTACCCATAGTCACTCACCCGCCAGGGTGTGCCGATAGTCTGTCAACTGTTGTTGACAAATCTGACTGCTGAGCCAGCAACCAGTTAGACAAAAGCATCGGGTGTATCGGATGCATCAGACCCAAGTAATAAAGTACAAAATGCAGTACAATGTCGAGGAGCATCCGGCGTCCAACAAACATTGTTATATTGTTCATGTCATATATTCATATCACAAGTCACATTGTGGATTTAACAGTACTTGTCTGATACATTTGACAGTTTTTGACACGGTGCATCAGACTGTAATAGTTCAGACTGTGAATGTCGTGTAGTCATCCTATGGCTCTTTTCGATGTTTTATGCACCAATCTCAACTTCCTGTGAATTAGCAAGTTTTGTGTGACATTTTACTAATGCATCTTATACTTCAATTTTTACTGGTGTCCGATGCGGTGTTACATCGAACCCATCAGCAAGCAACTAGCGGTTTCGTTAGTTCTAGTTTGCTAAACACTTCGTCTTTACAACCAACTATTC
>Ga0209780_1002184_pt1 | contig 13708 bp, 6 predicted proteins | sample WorMetexBAHAMAS2_FD_187384 | JGI IMG/M metagenome (GOLD analysis project Ga0209780, IMG submission 187384) | Marine gutless worms symbiont microbial communities from Max Planck institute for Marine Microbiology, Germany - Inanidrilus exumae... | ecosystem: Host-associated > Annelida > Digestive... | reverse complement strand
CTCCTAACGTGCAACATAGAGACATAGTTGCAATGGAACACTAATAGGAAATCATGTGTGGCCTATCAAATGGCACCATAGCCAATGACCTTGAAGGTCACTTTTGCTGTTTGAAACCTTTCTAACTCCCATATTTCGTGAAACATAGCACAAATTTACTAACATAGCGCGTCAGGCGGTCCCTCTGCAGTAGCAGAGCTTGTGTTACTGTGAGATGTAGATAGACATGGACCTTGTTCTGTATCCATTTGTAGGCTGCATTGCCCGTGAGTGCATAGATGCGGCCTATTGCTACACATATTGCACATAGCATGGTAGTAATAATAATAATATTAGCATGGTTTATGTGTTTGTCTATTTGGTACAGGTTTATGTGTAAAATCAAAAATCGGGAAACATTCTGATCTTTGTATCTAAGACATTATAACCTAAATTAACTAAAATCTACAATCGAATAAATGTATGTCAGGCTAAGAACAAGTTAACAACATTGGCCACTGGTGCTGGAGAAATGGAAAGCTATTTGTTATGTCTTGAGTTGAATTGCCTTGGTTTGGCGATTGTCGGGTTGTGAATTAACACATTTTAGTTACTAGTTTGGCATCATATATTTCCAGTGCATACAATTGTGGCCATATGCACTTTAAACATGCTATAAAGTTTTGCATCGTTTAGGTATGTCTGTTAGAGTTGAGACATTGTAGATGGCCTAATCTACTTCAAAGATGAAGTTGTAATCTACCCGTCATTTAATCTGTAATGTTATGTTGGTGTTTGTAGAGAATGGTGCCGAGACTGTCGCATTTATGCAGAGTTTGACGTAGCCGTTACGTCAACAGCTGCAACATGCCAGCTGCTGATAAAACTGGTAAGTAAACCAGTATTGACCAATATCTCGCTATATCTCAGAAACGATGCATGATCGGGACATAGCTACTATGGAACACTAATAGAAACTCGTATGCGCTCTATTGAATGGCGCTATTTCCAGTGACCGTGAGTGACTCTGAGCTACCCCAAACCACCCCCATTTTCACTATTTTTTATCTTTCATATTTTCGTAGTGGGTAGAGATAGAGACTTCTAATTTGGTAGATAAGTGTTAGCCCATGGATGGCAAACTATCCCTGAAAGGGGCGTGGTGAGTTCTCTTGAAGCATTTAAATATTGGTGGGCACCAACCATATCTCCGAATGGCTGGAGCTAGAGTGGTCATATTTTGCATGCATGTAAGCTATGTCATGTCCCAAGCATAAGGATGACCAATACCCTTAAAAGGGGAGTGGTCAGGGTCACATGATCCACTTTAACTTAGGTAGACTGTTTCATATACTAGCCGAACCACCCCTAAAAGGGGCGTGGTCAGAGTCACGTGACCCGTTTTTTAAAATTTTGCCCCAATCATATGTTTGTATTTGCTGATGCTAGGCATTTCAAATTTCGTGTACTAATTGATACTGAGGAATACAAATGCACGCATGATATATTACTCCCAATAGGAATGTGCTGGGACTAACGTGACCTCTTAGAATTTTGGGAAATAAGTGATAATATCTCGTAAATGGTGCAAGATAGAGCAGGGTTTCCAAGGGTTCAAGTCATGAAAAGTCTGAATTTAAGAGTTTTCAAAATGCAGGCCCAAAGTGCCATAGTTGCAGTGGGAGACTAATAGGAAATCATATGTGGCCTATCAAATGGCAGCATTGCCATTGACCTTGAAGGTCACTTTAGCTTTATGAAACCTTTATAACTTTGATAGCTCGTGAAACGTAGCGCAAATTTACTACTTTAGCACGTTGTGCGGGGCCTTTGTGGTTTTGTGGTAGCTGAGCTTGTTGTTTTGTTTTAGGTCGATTCCTCCGAGTCGACCTAATAAAGTGGGTCTCAAATGTCTGTCCACCTGTTCGTATGTCCGTCCATTCATCCACAAAATGTTTCTTCGATTTCAATGAAATTCGGTATGTAGGTAGAGGTTGATGACTGATGCATAACTATATGCAGTATAACCCGATCCACGGTCAAGGTTTGTGTCGCGTGACTTTGAAGTTGACAGTAAGTAGGAGGCGACGGCAGTGAGTAGGAGGCGACTGCAAGTCCCGTACGGGGCTAATTTATTTTCGTGTTATAGTGTATTTTGTTATGGATACATGCTTGCTTATGTTCTGTTAGATTTAGTTTTTCCGTACTAAGCCAAGAGATTGGTTGGGAAGAACGTCTCTGAAACGACATATTTTGTGTTGGTGGAACGTAGAACCTTAGCTCAATCAATCCATGTCACGTTAGTTATGGCTGTGTGTTGAATGTTTGTAGATTGGAGTGAATTGTTAAATTGTTCACGTCATATGTGACTTGCGAATCATTGTTATCCCTTCGTCATGTCAGCCTTTATGTAGAATGCCGGCCAATACCTTGTTGCACAGACCGAGTATTAAATGTGTAAATAGTTTTTATCGTAACTATATTTTCGCCGTTGACCATTTTAGCAAGTTGCATTTTGTGTGTGCATACGAAGTTACTGTAAATTTTATAGTTGATGGAGTGTGCAATCCTGTTATATGTCTTGTTTAATTGTGTATTTATTATATGCAGTTTTGTGAAGTATTTCTTATTTGTGCAAATGAAATTGAAGTTGTATATTAATGATTTCTCTTTTGTTGTAACAGTGTATTTTTCGTTAAAGGTAATTTGTTAGAATCGTAACTAGGTACCTAAGGAATATGTTTGTTGTGTGCCATGTGTTGTTTGCTCATGTAGGTGTTTAAATTACGTTTTATTCCAAAAATAAACAGTAAACTTATTTAGCAGCTGGAATACTGTATTGTTGATACTGCATATGAAATAGTTCCAGTGCTTTTGCCCCATATAAGCTCTTGAGTATCATTCCTCCTCTTTCTATGATTGTCTGATTCATCAGATGTAGTCTAAATAATATGGGGTGTTGTGCAATGAAACACTGCATTATTCTCGAATACTTGGCTTCCTTGGGAGTATAAAGTGGGTGCAATTTTCCGTCTGTCCACTGGCATATCTCAAAAACCACAGGTCCAATTTCCGCATCCTGCACACAGTGCATAAGATGTAGCCTGTTGCTACAGATGTTGCACTTAGCATGGTGTGTGTGTGGGGTACATGGGTGAGCTGTACAAAAACGGATGCACCGATCGAGATGCCATTTAGTGGGTTGACTATTGTGGGTCCAAGAAACCATTATTAGATGGGGTCAAGGTCAGATTAATCCATTTGCAGCCAACAGACTGGTTTAAGCGGAAGTTGAGGATAATATGTATACATTAGGTACGTAACACTATCACCAAAAAATTGTTTATAAAAATCTTATCGTTTTTTTTGTTAATAATTATTTCTCAAAGATGAACATTTGCCTGGTGCATTTTGAATAAAATTTTCAATACTGTATGAACTTGGGGCTATGAGGCAATCACTGTCAGGTCATTCTTGCAGCATGATTTTTTATGTGGGGTGCGCACTCATTCACTACGACACGACTGTTATGTAACATTTGATAATACATTTGGTAACTGAAAATTTGAATATTCGCTTTTGATAATTGACAGTATTTGTGAAACGATCTTAACATCCCTAGTATATGTAACATTATTATAATTGCATTTTTGATAGGCCAATTTTCCATACCTGGATTCCCCGACAAAATTCTCCAGGATTGCCAGAACAGTATTGTTACTTGCTAGATGGGCCATCTGTTACCCAACCAGCAGTGTCATAGCACTGAAGAAAGAACATGAGCATATATACCGGTATATTTAGCAGCCCGTGAATAGATGTTAATTGATTTCTCATCACTGAATATTGCTAAAAATAGTTTATTCACTCTTATGTATTGATATCGTTATACCTACCTGCTTGTAGCAGCCATCTGCCAGGTTGCAGCTCCTGAAGGAGGTTTGCTCCTGAAGACACGTTTGGAGATAAGTGGCAGGGGTTGTTTTTACAGGTCGGATGTACTTCTGTTATCTAACCAATAGTGTCAGTGTCAGGGCACTAAAGGAAACACAAAGCTCTAACTACAGCCAGTGGTCTGGCTTTGTCCTTTCTTCATCAACCACCAGAAGGTTCGTTGCTCTCTTTATGCTGATTGTCCAGCACCAGTCCCAATATTGACGTCATTATACGTGGATTTGTTGCAGTCGTGTGATCTCTAGGCCAAGGTCTCGGATCTTATGAGAACTCTAGTCCAGTTTCTAAAGGTCTTGGTCTTCATCTCGAGATCAGACATCGTGAAATCGAATCCTTTAGTCAAACTGGTTTAATACTCCTTCTGAAATACTGCAGTAAATGTCATTTTAATCATAACAGCAAACCCCTTATCCAAACTGCAACAGTAAACTGTACTGACAGAAACGTGACATGGTAAGCCATGACTGAATATAGCTGATATCACTGAAGAAATGAATCAATCATCCGTCTAGTTATCCTCTGCTAACTTAGCATATTTACAGTGCGCCATTTTGTTTTTATTTACATAGACTTCTCATGAAGTATTATCTCTTTCCATGTTATCTTTGGTGATGCTTTAAGTTTAAGACTCTTTCTCTTGCCAGTGTATTGGTTATTTTCCAGTGAATCTTGATGAGCTCGGTGCCCCTTCGCCTTAAGCGGTGATTGATGCAGGTTTTGTGTGCTATGATGCCCTACCTGGGAATCACTTGCACCTTTCTTCATTCATTAACTGCATCCTGTCAGAGTGGACACTGTTGGCAATTTTGTGAGGTTTGCTGAGTTGGCCAGGAACTTGAGTAAATAAAAATGGCACACAGACTGTTGTATAAGTAACGTGTTGTTTCGTCATAATGGCTGGTCATTACACTGTGCTAGATCCACTGATCATTGTTTTTATTATATTCTTATGTGAAAACATAAAACCCAATTGTTGGACAATGTTCACTGGTTTGCCAGCTGTTGACTTTGAACACTTCATGTAGTATTTATTAAAATGTCCGGATACGATAGAGCAGTAGAGCTATGTTTGTTTGCAGTATCGTTAGTGGATTAGTTGTCATAATGCGGTAAAAAATGTTGCTGTCATTGTCATTTTTATGTATGATTCAGAACTTTGTCGTACATGAACAAAAATAGAATAATTATCATTGTATTGTAAACTGCTGAGGCTACTGTTTCAGCTGTATAGTCAAGGTGAACAGTGGCATGTTTGGGGCCAGAATGTTGTAATGGAATCTTGATGTTAAATTAGTTCATGGTGCTACTGATAAGTACATGTAGAAAAAGTGACTTCGGAAGAACTGTAGGCTGTGTACTGAGTACTATCTTTATGCCATCGCCACCTGACTGTTGGTGACGGCGTTATGTTTTTAGACAGTCCCGTTCATGTGATCAGATATTGTTACCACGGTATCTCATGAACGGCTTGAACAATTTTGATAAAACTGACAGGGAATATTCACCAGCCCCAATCTTCCCTTGTGGCCAAGTGGTTAACGCACTCGGCCGCCAGGTTCAGTAGAGCGTGACACGCTCAGTGGCCGGAGTTCAACTCTTACTGAGCCCGGGCGCGTCCGTCTACCAAAGAATTATTTCTAATGATTCCTATGCACATGATGAACAGGGAGTTAATCCCAGGCAGGTACGAGGGTTCGACGGTGTCCTCTATAAACTGTGACCATTGTTGATGCCTTGATTAGCAGCGTCAAAGTATCAGCCATGCTGACGTGAGAGTCGAAGCAGATAGATCTGACTAAGTCTCCTGGCTGATGCTGCAGAAGTGTCAATCAGGTGACCGGGCGCTGAACGACAGGCCGCGGGGGGGTGGCACTGAATAAGTTCCAGTCCGGGCCAGGTGCTGAACGGTGGACCGGTCAGGGCTGTCGCTGAACAAGTGCCAGTTCGGGCTTAGTCAGACAGTAGGCCATGCCTAGCAGGGGGCGCGTTTAGAAATACCTGGCAAGCTGCTCAAGCCTACTTTCCCTTCACCCTACATAGCGCTCACACCACACACCTATCTATCAACTCCCCTCCTCTCTCTGGGCTAGCACATTGGACCGATTAAAAAGGTCTCAGCGCTGGGGTCCAGAGTACGCTGGACCCTTGCCCGCAAGGAACGAACGATTCACCAGCCCCCTACTGATGACCTTGTTAGATTTGTTAGATTCTGGAGGTCAAAGGTCAAGTCGCAGCAGGCCGTTGAGGTCAAATTATGTGAACACCATATGTCCTGAATTACTCGAGCAGTCTCAATTAAACTTACAGGAAATAAATAACCTCTAGCCGCCAGCCAGTAGAAGCATCAAAGTCCATCTTCTACTTCAAATACTGTAATTTTACACCGCTTCATTGTTTATGACACTTTCAGATGGCTGATCAGTTTGTCGTGTACAATTTTGAGCAGCAGGTCAGTGAGCTTTTAGCATGTGCTCATTGTGCTTGACACAGAAGTGGTTAGCGGTTGTTGGCTATTAATTTCAGGGTTGTGAACTTTGCAGTTTGCTCTTGGCAAGTTGATTGCACGTAATCGAATTGAGCTTGCATGCAGATATTGCATTTCCACCATTTGTAATCACTGGATCTCATTATGTGTCATTCTGTGGAACTTGTTTGTCATAGAACCACCACGTGGGTGTGTGTGACTGAGGTCACTTAAACCACATGTTTAATTACACTGGTTACATTTCTTAGGTCGACTCTTCAGAGTCGATAGGTCGACTCTTCAGAGTCGACCTAATAAAGCCGAGTCAACCTAATAAAGCCAGTCTCAAATGTCCGTCCGTACGTACGTACGTCCGTACATCCACAAAGTTTTTTCGATTTCAAGGAAATTTGGCATGTAGGTAGAGGTCGATGAGTGATGCACGACGGTATGCAGTATGACCTGATCCAAGGTCAAGGTCACGAGCCCTTCAGAGTTGGAAATCCTGCCATTTTCAAAAGCTATTTTCTCCGCCATTACAATGGCAGCTGGCAACTGACTATGGATTCTTAAACTAGAGCACAATATCTTAATTTGATTTGGCTGGATTTTTTATATTTGTTCTAGTTTTTGTGTCACATGAATTCGAAGTTGGCAGAAACGTCAGTTGTGAAGAGTCGACCGTCAGTCCCGTACGAGCCTAATTTATTCTACATACGTAGGTACCAGCAGACATCAGAGATTTTATTATTACAAAACGTTTTTATAACTGATGATTTTACTTACATTAGTAACATTCATTGAAAGTCCCTTGTCAGTTTTGAATCAAATTGTTTAATTGTCATGTACTGCTTGTGGCTGTATTCGTGCGCGCTATTTGTGTGATGTACTTGTTTTACCATCTAATTTATTTGTACGTTATCATTCAAAATAAAATACGTGCACCTCACGCTCTATCTTAGTTTGGTCTTGTAGCAGGAAGTTGTAGACTATCAGAAACCTGGATGGGGTTCAGTGTGGGCCAAAGCATTACCGTACCAAATTTCAGTTGGTATCTTGAGCCGTTGCTGAGAAACCGTGATTTTTATTTTTTAATTTCAAAATAACGGCCGTCCACCATCTTGTATTTTAAACAAATTCAAAATTAAACTGCCACTTGGGGGTTCAGGGGCCACTTTATCATCATACCAAATTTAATTGTGATTGCTTGAACTATTGCAGAGAAAGAGGTTTTGACTTTTTAATTTTTTAATTACGACCGTCTGCTGTCTTGGATTTTAAAAAGTTCATAATTTCAAGTTTTGATGGTGTTTAGAGTAGACTTCTGTGGTATTCAGTATTCTGCCAAACATCGTTGCAGTATACTGAACTGTTGTGGAGAAATTGTGATCTTTATTTATAAATTTTTTAAACTAGTAGCCAAATCATCATCTGTAATTTTTAAACATTCAAAATTTCAAGTTCAGTTGGGTTTAGAGTGGGCCACTGCATCATCATGCCAAACTAATTTTTGATAGCTTGAAATGTTGTGGAGAATCAGATATTTATTTCTTTAATTATTACCGTCTGCCATGTTGCATTTTAAAAATTCAAAATTAGTTTTGACAGAGTTCATAGTTCACTTATGTGGTATCCTGCCAAATTTTGTTGTGGTATCTTGATCTGTTGCGGAGAAATGGCAGTTTTTAAAATAACGGCCGTTTGCCATATCAGGTTTTAAACAATTAAAAATTTCTAATTCCAAAATGGTTCAGAGTCGCCCCGTGTGGTGTTTGAAAATTTAATTGCAATAGCTTAAGTGGTTGCTTAGATATGTTAATTTATTTTATCAGTTGTTAAAATGGCGGCCATCCGCCATCTTGGGATTTACTATACTTACCATGCATACTTACCCACGAAGAGGACTTGGTGGTCTTTAGCATGGTGCTCTGTAATTTTAAAAACATGCGAGTTTCAATGTTATGCGAGTTAGACGTTACATTGCCGATTCACGCTCATTTTGTGGGAATTTTGGGGTTAAAATGCGGAAATTTAAACTTTGCAGTTTTATTCATCTAGGCATGCAATAACCTGGGTTTGACATCCTATGAATCAAACAGTGTATGTAAAAATCGGTTGTGCGGTTTAGTTTCCAGGCACGAGCAAAAAATTGACTAACAAAAAAGGAAAACTAGCAACCATGCGAGAATACTGTTTCACCTATTTGCCGGGGCGATTGCTTTGAATTTTAGCATGAGGGGTGATATTTCCGTCTTAATCACCCATGCCAAATTTTGTGACAATCTGTTCAGGGGTTTTGGAGTTCTGATACCCCAATTTTGTCATTCTGTATAGGCTTAGCTGGTTGCCCTTACAACAATGTAAGCACTGCCGTGCTACACTGCAGTACCGGTACATAATTATAAATAGCACGGTAAGAAGCAACAGTAGGTTACAATAGATAGGGTGAAGTGACGTCACAGTATCTATGGTCACGTTATTTAAATGAAATTGTATCAGTAGGTTTAAGACAAGCTTAGTGCTAGCGCAACGATATGATTAAGTGCTGCAAAATGTTTGCATTTCCTTCCTTACCCTACATCATGGCGGCCAGAACAGCAGGAATGCAGAAATTACGTCACTGTCAACTCATGCATACTCTACTCCCTATATCGTTTGTGATATAACTGAAATTGTGTTGAAACTTGAAAGCGCCGTTAAATTCTTACCAATCGCCGTTATGCATAGATTTCAAGGAGTTTTGCTTTTTGCGGACCGGCAGTATGGAACAGTTTGTCGCTATGCAGCCTTGTATGGCACTGTCACTGAATACCGTGAAATAGAACTGAAAACTCATATCTTCAGCGATTACATATCCGGCGCCGCTGTGGCGTTGTGTAATTTTGGCGCCGTGATTCAGGTGTCAAAAGATGCCTACTCGCTGACTTAACGTAATGTCTTCCGAAGATCGCTATGTACCAGCGTGAAAAGGTGAGTTTGTCGGAGTTTGTGAGCGCTGCGTGTAGATGATCCAGTAGGCGACGCTTAAACACACGAATGCCAATGGAAAACATCGCCGGGAAATCTGATCAACTTGCTGCGCCTGTTGAAGGCCCGTAGGCCGACCGTCGTCGACTCCTGTGTCCGGTATTGTAAGTTGTGACCTCGACGGCGTCTGCTTGCGCTGATCTGTCGAACTTGGCCGGCGACACTACAACATTTCAACCGCAAACGCCCATGTCTTGTTTTGTAACGTGTTCGACACACGAACAACGTTCGAGAAGGTACAGCAAGTCTGCGTGCAGCCTACCGAAATAGTCCTAATGCAATAACGATAATCAATTTACGGTTGATAATGCCTGCAACAGCAGCATCAAGTCATCGTGAATCAGTTTGTTTTTTGACTGAAATTTTCGCCTGAAATGTGCACATTTTGCATACTCAGACAAACATGAACAGCCGCTGAATCTGCCCTCAGATCCTACCTGCTCCTCCTTCCTTCCTTTTACATAGTAACGGTGTAGGAGGAGTTTGCTTTTCTGATGCTCAGCCGACTTCAGGATGCGTAGGCCTACTAGTGCATGCTCTGGAACACATCATATGAAATGGGGCATTAGTGGTGCCGAAGACATGGTGGTTAGGTGTATGGGGATCGTTGTGAGACCCGTCGACGTTTGGGGCAGACCCCTGGCGAAAAAGGGATACGGAGTAGGCATCTCGCTTGGATTTGGCAGAACCCACAAATTTAGGGGTCCTGCATTCTGAAAAGCAATTTTTCTGCTTCTTCTGGATATTTTTTCCTGCATCGCTGTCCATCGCTACACCTATGGAAGGGAACCGGTAAAGAGCTGAAAGGAAAGGCCAGGGCCCCGGACTATATACTGTACGTATCGAACGGGACCCGTATTCGTAAATCGGGCGCTGATTGTATTATAGTTGGTAGTGATAACAGTATCTGCAAGAGCGTTATAACCTGCAACGCTCGACGGAGAGCTGCAGTGTCACTGCGCTGGCGAGTCATCAGCGGCCTGACAGTGACGGTAGACCGCGTGTGAGGTAGGCGGGCACCTGTCGCCGGCTGACGACGCGCCAGCACGTTGACGACCGCGTACTCGATGAACGCCGCGAACACGAACAGCAGGCAGATGATCATCCAGACGTCGACGGCCTTGATGTAGGAAACTGGCGGCAGCGACGAACGTGCTCCGGCACTCATCGTCGTCGTCGTCAGCACGGTGAGCAGACCGAGCGAGACGCGCGCCGGCGAACCCTCGACGTTCAGCCAGAAGGACACCCACGACAGAATGACGACGAGGCTGCTTGGAACGTAGACCTGGATCACGAAGTAGCCGATGTCGCGACTCAGAATGAATCGTATCTCCAAGCACGGAAAAGCTCCTACAGCAGAACCAAATACCAATATAGGCCTAGAACTATAGGTCCTATTAGTTTCACTCTCGAAACTTTACTCACGCCATGCCAATTTAAAGGTACGGCACGATACAATGTGTTAATAGCGTACTGTCAAGTAGTCAACAGCTGACAGGTAGCCGGATTAGTCTACTGGTGTAACCATAAAAGAACACTGCGTGGTCGGAGTCGAGCCTTTACAGTAACGAAAAGGACTAAAAACGAACACCGTTCGGCAAGAAAATTAGGTCTGAAAAGATATAGTCCAGCTTTTAAAGGCTGAAGCCAATTAATGTGGCGCGAGCGTGTCCTAGATCTACCTGAATTGACGGAAGCATTTTGTAAACTTTAGAGCCGGGTTTACAGCTGTGGGGGCCCTGTTCAACACAAATGTGGGCCGCCCCGTGGTACTTACTTTCTTTCTCTTCCACTTTCCGCTGTTTAGCGATGCCACTTTATGACAGTCATGCAAAATACTGTGGGGATGTGGGACCCTACGCTTGTGAGGGCCGTCCTGTTCGGCCGAATATTCTGAACACTGCCAAATCCGACCCCGTTTGCTCGGGTGGAAACGGCATGCGAGACAGCACGCCAGTCGGACTTCTGCGATTGGATTCGTCGGCAGCATAGTTCCGAACGTTCACTGACGCAATAAAAACGTTAAAGACGTTATAAAACTGTAGATAAAGTCAATTACAACACATTGTGTAGACCTAGGTCTAAGTAAGCCTATTTATCACAATGTCCTACATGGAGTTTTTTTTAATTTACAACACGTACTGAATGACAGTATGGCAGCTATAGGCTGTACGCAGTCACGTTCTAGCAAGGAAAATAGACCTATTTAGCTACTGTATCGTACATTTCTGGATGTTGTTGTCGCCTTGTACACATGAAATAATATAGGGGTTTAATAGTGCGGTTGTATTGATTGTAATAACAAGTTCCGAAACCTGTAAAACGAAAAAAAGCTCTGAGAATAAAAAACGTTAAAATATGCGTTTTTCCTCGAAAGTTCAGAACGTTTCGAACGTTCGAAACAACTGTAGGGCAGCTGTTGCGAATATCAGACAGGACATCGGACGAGGATAGCGAGCGCTGTGTTAAGTGACCTGCGGTGTAGTTCTGTGAACAATCGTAGAGGATTGCTTCTTCAAGGGAGAAGTGTGGCAGTTGAAGATCGGTGTCGACGTCGACGGGTGTCTCGAGCCACGAGTAGTAGACCACGTCCATCGTGTAGCCGACTGCCAGCCATGCATCGGACAGCAGTTCAATACTCAGTACTGCATAACACTGTTCTGTCGTTCATCACGTGACGGGACAAGCTAATACTGTTTTGTTACCCGCGCGACGCTATGCTAGCGCGTACGTATTAGCTATGGCCCGGTGTCTGCCTGTCTGTCTGTCTGTCACAAGCCGGAATTGTATCGAAACTGCTAAATGGATCAAACTGGTTTTGGCATGGAGGCTACCCTTGACTTATATATCCTGCATTGTGTTGCACGGTAATTCGGGTATCCCCAAAAATAAAGATACTTCATCTGGAGCTTCGTCCGAAACTCAGGACTTAAAAATCTTGCAACTGCAAGTCGATCGTCGCACCTGTTGTCAGGGACGCTGAGTGTGATAAACTGGCGATATTCGTAGGTGGCACGTGAAGCAGCGCGTCGCGCGAGTCTGACTGCGGCAGCTGAGTCTTGTTTAACAACCAGAAATATCGCCACTCACCAAATTAGTGTGGTGTGGCGTGGTGGAGCATGCTGCAATAGGCATACGGCGTTGGACTAGAGGTCACGGGATTTATGTTCGGTCATTCCACTGTTACGCAGCGACCCCAGGAGTGTTGTTGTCTCTGTTCACCAAGCAGTAGGGCCTATAAATTTGATGCTAGCCAAGGGCGATGACGCTCTGAAGCTGAGCACGTTGCGGAACGTAGCGTAGTGTTGGAGACATGTTCAGTTTGTACGTGCGGAGTTCTGAAATATCCAGAACTGCCGACAGAGCGTCGGCGACGACCGCCGACGCCCCGTCGTCGTTGCGCAGCGTCGTGGAGGGTGTTTATAGCGAGACAACGCGACGTCGAGTTGAGTTGCGTCGTAGAAGTGTTCATAGCGACCCTACGACGCAACTCAACTCGACGTCGAGTTGAGTTGAGTTGTCCCGCTATAAACCCGGCTTACACGCGCGGATCCGTTCGTATTGTGAACGTCGTCACTGCTATCAACGAGCTTGTTTACAACAGACACGCACGTATACGCGCGTATAGTGTGAACGGCTCTTAACAGTAGGAAGCTGACACCAGTAGCAGAAGAGTCAGTTGTCATCGGGACTCGACGAAAATACGTTGGCAAAATACGTAAAAACGCACTAAATTCGCATCGTAGGTCTTTATCGAGTCACATAAAATGTATTTGGCCGACAGTATTTAAACGTTCAAGTCTTGGTGAGGGTTTGCGCCACATGAGTTAATTCTAATTTCCACGTAAGTAAGTGCCTATTGTTATAACAGGTAGAGACATTGATACTCACAGCTTTCAAACATCATTGGACATGACTGTACATCCAGCGGGTAGTAGTGTAGCTTCATTGGACACGATAGTGTCGCCGAGACTCTGTTCGAAAACAAGGCAGAGAAGACCGAAGACAAGGTGTACGAGGCATACACGATCATTGAAATCAACCGTTCACTACGATTTTTAGTTACATAGGCCTACTCAACGTCATAGATTCTATCCACACGAAAACTGCCTAGGCGAAATCGATTATCTTTCCCCTAACAAACCTACATCCGTCGACGTGGGTAATTTATCCCATAAACGAAAAGGAAAAGGAAAGGAAGCGTATTTATATAGCGCCTTTTATATACTATGTATATCTCAAAGCGCTCAGGCATGGATCACACAGTTTTACCTGCAAATACAC
>Ga0209780_1002183_pt1 | contig 13708 bp, 8 predicted proteins | sample WorMetexBAHAMAS2_FD_187384 | JGI IMG/M metagenome (GOLD analysis project Ga0209780, IMG submission 187384) | Marine gutless worms symbiont microbial communities from Max Planck institute for Marine Microbiology, Germany - Inanidrilus exumae... | ecosystem: Host-associated > Annelida > Digestive... | reverse complement strand
GTCCAGTGCTGATCGATTTGTGTGTATGCTGTGTTATAAACGTAAATTTCGCAAGCTTTCGGGATACTTGTTGCATTTAAGAATCCGCCATGCAAGTGAGTCGAATTTTAGGGTTGTTTGCGGCATTAGTGGTTGTGGTGCTCAATATGATAAGTATGCCAGTCTCTACAAACACATATGTAGACATCATAGGCATCTGCTGCCCGCGCGTACCACATCCATCGGGGAGGAAAACTGTACTGAAGATGATGATGATGATGAAAAAAGTGACGGGGATTCTTTGCAAGGTGAAAGTGATTTTAGAGATGTGCGAGAAATTCGGGAACAATGTTTCGGTGATTTAGGTGAGTCTGTATTTAAGTACAGTTTAAAGCTGCGTGAAAAATGCCTGATTCCTGCATCATCACATGCAGATATAATTTCTGATTGCAAATCTTTGATTTCTAGTGTTCTTGCCTGTCAGAATAAAATTATTACAAGTCATTTGACAAACAAAGGTTATGACTTGTGCCATGATGAAGAATTAGTACAACATATCCTCAGTCCTCACGCATATGATCGTCTGTGGAATGAATGTGATAGTAGCTACAAACTGTATAAAAACTGCAGTAGAAAAATGAACATGATTACTCCTCGGTCATATGCAGTTGGTAATCATAAAAATTATTATGTCCCTGTTACCGAAATTCTGAAAATGCTTGTGCAAAAAGAAGACATATGGCCATTTGTCCTTCATCCATGCATAGCATCCAGCAATACAGAGCTAACCAGTTTTGGTAGCAGTGATGTTTTGAAATCGGTGTGTGCTGTGAGGAAAGATGGTCATTTGCTGTTGTTGCATTTGTATAATGATGAGTTCGAAATTGTGAACCCCATTGGAAGCAAAAGAGGAAAGCACAAGCTGAATGCAACATATTTCACATTGGGCAATCTGCCAAACAAGTACAGATCTTCATTGCAACACATTCATTTGCTTAACATTGTGAAACACAATGCAGTAAAAGAAATGGGGTATTCAGAGGTTTTGGCTCCATTAGTTGATGAATTAGTGAAGCTCTATACGGAAGGTTTTACCATGACACTTCCAGATGGCAGTTTTCAGAAGTTTTATGCCATCCTATGTACAGTGTCTGGTGATAACCTGTCCAGTCATGCACTGGCAGGATTTCGGACAGTCTTTAGTTCTGGTCGAGTATGCCGAATGTGCATGATTGCACATGATGATGTCGCTAGTACAGTTTGTGAAACACAGGTGACACTGCGATGTGCTGAAACTCATGCATACCACGTGCAAGCAGTTAAAGAGAATCCTGATAATGCTGCAATATATGGCGTAACTGGCCCATCTGTTTTTCAAAGACTGGACTATTTTGATGTAGTGCAGGGTTTCCCACCTGACATCATGCATGATTGCTGTGAGGGTGTTATGCCTGCCATAGTGTATGGGATTGTTAAACATTTGGTTGATGAAAAGATAACAACTGTTCGCTGTATTAACCAGAAAATTGCTTCATTTGTTTTCCAAGGAGCTGACCGTGTAAACAAGCCAGAACCTTTCAGAAGTGACTGCAGTATCATCGGGTCAGCTAGCCAGAAAATGTGCCTGTTTCGTTTGCTGCCGTTTTTTGTTGATTTGGAATTGTGTCCTGATGCGCTAAAATTGTATGGTTTATCACGCGAAGTGATGATGTTTGTGTTTAGTCGTTGTGTATCAAGGGAAGATTTGGCTTACATCGAGCAAAAAATTGAAGCTTTGAGGATCTGTATCAATGAGCACTTTCCACGTATCACTGTTACGCCTAAATTCCACTACTTGATTCACTATCCAACAATGATGACCCGCTTTGGCCCGCTGCGCAACTTGTGGTGCATGAGATTCGAAGCAAAGCACCAATATTTTAAGTCTGTGGCAGCCAGCGTTGGTAACTTTGTCAACATTGCACACACATTAGCTACACGTCACCAAATGCTGCAGTGCTACCTGTTTTCGAGTGAAAATGTCTTGAAACAAGAAGTAATTTTGCCCAATTCCGGCAAGCTGATTTCGTACATTTCATTGCCAACTGAAGTCCAGAGAAACTTGTGTTACGCCACTAGCAGGATTTGGTCCATTAAGAATGCTGCTGTAAATGGCCGTGAGTACACTGTGGGTGCGGCAGTTGTTATTGATTTCACAGCTGATGGCGATCCTGTTTGCATTCTGATAACTCACTTATTGCAGCCTCATGAAGGTCACATTGACATTGTTGGCCGACTGTTAGTTCCTGATGCATTTTGTAAGAAACTGTTTGCTTACCATGTTGTTGATTGTGGATGGGCTTACTGCCATCCTGGCAATGAGAGGGATTGCTGCCTGCTGTGGCCTTACGAGATTTCCAGTGAAATGTACATTTCTTTGCCATATCATATACCAGCATGGAGTTGTGTGTGACATGGAATATGTCCACAGTCTTCATGCCTAATAACTGGCTGAGTAACCAAGATTAATGCAGTAATACACAAAATGCAAGAAATATTATGTTATGGTGACTTTAAATTTTGCCCACTGGTTGTTCCACTCAACGTATACTTTACTTGATTCCATACTGGTTAATATAATGGCTAAGTGCAATAAATTCACAATTTTTATTAGATTCTTCCCTTGATACTACAGTTTGGTGTATCGGCTGCGATTTGTCAGCTGGTCATGTAATATGAATTTGTTTGTATTTATGCATTGTATGTGAAATCTAGCAATCTGATTATATCTGGCTGTGATCACTTCCAATGGCTGACACTGATAAACTAACTGTACATGTGACATGTGGTCAATCCAAGAAGTTGCTTTCATGTGCATTGTCTGAGCTAAAAGATTGCATTGTGAGAAACTTTCAGCTGGAAGGAGCAGATTTCATCCTCCAGACATGGGAGTCAGAATTTGAAGATTGGGTTGATGTAGATGATGTATCACTACTGCATGGCATGACTAAATGCAAGTTGCAAGTTGTCATCAGGTATGATGTTTAACTACAGTACTGTGGTATATAGCAGTTTCTTTTTCTCAGCTGCTGTTGATTTAACTTTGTGTCAGTACTGATGAAACAGTGTGAATGTTGCAGTTTTGATTTTGACTGTTGCTATGCACAGGTTCAGCTATTGCCATCGTATGTTGTCTGTCTGTCTGTCGTCTGATTGTGACCATGCTCACTCAAGGTCGCAGATCGTGGTAGCAATCAAAATCCCATACACATTTACTGCTAGTGATGGCTTCTCTCATACTGTTTCAAAGATGTAATAAGCCAAAGTTGAATGTAATACACACCCGCACACCCACAGTCCTGTATGTATGCAACTGTTGGCTATCTCTGTGTGCTGAGTTCTTGCTCGTCATTGTCAGTACCAGTTACTTACTGTAAGCTGTAACTGCTGATGCTGATGATAGCTTTGGGTTGACTTGATGAAACGTAACCTAACAGCACAGGTTGTCTGCACTCTCCAGTGTGATGTGCAACCTTATTCAGCCACGACTGATGCATAAGATGTTCCTTTGAATAGATGAGTCCACTTCGAACTGCTGTTGTTTTGTCTATAAATCTCAGCATACGATGAATCAGCAGAGTAACCTGCTGTCAGTCTGTGAGCTGTTCATCATTAGCATTGGTAAGCAGTGGCGCAAATCTGTTGTGAAAAGTGGAGGATGCTAAGTCAAAATTTCTTGTCGAAGATGCAATGATTAACGCACCCGACCCCCAGCCCCATAAAGTGGGGACATGCTCCCTGTCCCCCCTTCGGGATTTGTGCCCATGTTGGTAGGTGCATCTGTTGTCTTATGACTCGTCGCATTCATTTTTGTGATAAAGTTTGTATTGCATGCCATCGATTTTGGTGCTTGAAAAAATCATAATTACGGTCTTGAAACTCCTTGAAAAGTCCTTGAGTTTTTTTTGTTTCAACTGCTGTATGAATTACCCTGACTGCACGTAGTGTAATGCTGTTGTGTGTATGTATATTGGCAGGAATTCAGTGGTACAGGACACCATTGCTGATTGTGAAAATAATTATAATGGTCATGAGGATTCCGCTGCTACAACATCTGTGACTTCTGTTTCAAGGTAGGGAATGTCCTTCATTTCACAGTAGGGTGCACTTCTGGCACCCTAGTCGTTTCTTCACTGTATGGCTATCAGTAGTAAGACAACTGTTGGTTTTTATTCACACACATCTGTGAAGTGTTTCTATTAGTGAACATTGAATAGTTTGTGCAAGGCGTTATATATGTCAGGGGACATTTGGCAAGGTCTGAATGTTTTTCTACCTTTGCATGGCTAAAACACTGCACATTGCCAATATCTTGGTATGTCGTTACATTTTGTGCAGGGTTCAGACACCCGGGTACATACCCAAAAAACCGGTTGGTTTTTTTGCGTAAACCCACTTTAAAAAAACCGGCAAAAAAACCCGGCCCAAAACTAACTGAAATTTTGATATCTTATACCACAATAATAAAGAAATATTTTACCAGGTTGAAAGATGTAAGGCATTAGTTTTCAGAGCTTCTAGACATTAGACATATTAGACAAATAAGAACAATTACTGCAGTGCTGTAGCCTGTAGATAACTAAACAGTTTCTAGAAACCAACTGAATCAAGCAAACATTTCAGCCACATTTTGTCTACATCACAAATCAATATTTTTTGTTCAACATCAATAACAAAGCATGCAAAGTTGCAGCTGCACAGGTACAGAAGTTCGGTGTTCCATGAAAACCCTCGTTTTTTATCTATGTTTTAGATTTTATAGTGTATAGAATTGTGTTTTAGTGTGATTTGTCATGTATTACTATATTGTGTGTTCTGCTGCCACTTTGCATAATAAACGAATATATTATATAATATGATAAATTTAAGCTCTTTAACTGTATTCTAAAAATTTTAACACAATTATGTAAAGAAATTAAACAACGAAACTTATAATCAAAAGTGCAGTTAATTACATCCTGTAAGGGCTGTCCCTACATGGTGCGACCCATTTGTCCATGGTGGCAAAAACCCAAAAAACCCATTGCTCAATAAAACCCAAAAGAACCCACCGGGTTGGGCTTTAAAAAAAAACGTTTTTTTAACCCTGATTTTGTGCGTGACCCATAACGTCCTATATACTCTTGGCCATTGGAGTCGTACATGTGTCCGAATACAAATAGCCTCTGTTGACTCACAGACGTCATTTTAATTATTCGTGCTTAATTATACATTACATGCTGATGATGTGTGCAGTCGGAAGTTGCAAACTTTATGCTGTTTTCTTAAGGGGTAACTGTTGAACTTGCAAAACTGATGTTAAATTTCAGGGCAAAGACAGCTGATGGCATTGAGCAAAATATGATTTGAAATCAAAGTAAAGCTATTCAAAATAAAAATCATTGGTAATGAAAATGATTAACCAGGATAAATTGTTTGAAATCACAAATTCATACATTTAGTTCGAAACCTTCTGCAACATTTTTATGTGCAATTTGAACGGTACACTTGAGAATTGACTTTTGCATATGTAGATCATTTCCAAGTATGTACCATCTGCCGAAATTCCCAGAGCATATGCAGCAAGCTCTTGATAAACGCGACCCTGTCTGCAGAGAAGACAATTTCAGATCAAAGACTGTTCGTATTCTGTTCGATGACTTACTCCAGTATGGATTGTAAGTAGATGCAATGTTCATGAAATTTTGTCTGTAAAACAGTTACAGTTGCAAACTGTTGAAACTACATACAGTGGATGCATCAGATATACGGAGGAAAAATATCGTGATATTTTCAAAAATATTAAAAATTACAAAATAATGATATTTTTGACATATGTTGGATATTACGTACGTATCATGACTGGTTTAATAAGACATTTAGCATTTTTATGGAAATGGATTGGTGCAGTATTAGTGTCTAGCATTACCAAGTTTCATAAGTGTGTGTGTGTGTGTGTGTTGGTGAGGGTGTGTGTGTTTGTGTAAATATTTCAGTACTGTGTTACGTTTGTTTGTGTTCTGGCTGTGTCTCTAAAGTAAAATAAAGTAAAGTAAACGTTAGTGTTAGACCAATATCGGTTATCGGTGAATTCGTTGCGTTTTAATATCGGTGAATAAGATATATCGGTTTTAGCTTCCCGCCCGATAACCGATAACTTGTCACCTTGACGCCAATTGTTTACACAGACACTGACGCGCTGCCTCGGACCTTCGTCGGACGGTCGGTCAGGCAATTATGTAGTGCACGGCGGCGGTTGACAGAGGTCGCTTTTATTCTTATACAAGCAAGTGAAGCGACGGTCATTAATGTTGCCGTGATGCGTGGATTCTAGCGGCACCTAAATAGCGTTACGTAATGAATGAAATGCTCGATATATCTAGCCACATTGGGACTGCAGAGTGACGGCGCAGTGTAGCGACTCCGGTAGGCTTCTGTTGCAGATGGACCACGGCCAGAAATATCGGTTTATCGGTATCGGTTCAAAATCACGTACTTGGTCTAACTCTAGTAAACGTGAATTTCTATAGCGCTTAAAATTCTTAAACTTATACTCCTCTAAAGCGCTCAGGTATGACATGTTTTACAAGGCATCACAGTTTTACCTGCAACCAAACAGTCATACCTGTCTTTACTCCCCAGCCGCACAGCATCACCTCCCTTTGGCTGGTACTCATTTCCCATCCCGTTGAGCGTAGTAGGCTGAGTTGACCTAGGTGGTGGTTACATCCCAAGATATATTACCTGCCAAAGATGGTCACCTATCTCATAAATAACCAGGCATTGTCATGGACAGTTTTTAATATGATAGATGTTGCCAACAGGTATCCTGGTGAACGAGCGTACAACGATGTCTGCAGGGAGCTTGTAACCAAATACGCATTTCTGGCTGACCGTCAAAGTGTCAATGGATCAAACTTTGTAAGTACATATTCATGCCTTGTACTGTTGCATTGTGTTCCACTGGCAACACTGGGGGCATGGGGAGCAGGCACTGCTGCTATTGCTCAAAAGTGTTTTTGGGGGAATATGTCTGGCAAATCCGAACTCATCTGGCATCTGGTCTACATTTGGCAGACATATAAATAGGACAGTGCTCTGCAAATTCGTGTAAATTGACTGTTGACGTAGAAACCCCCCCCCCAACTACATCTCCACCCTACCTTACCAGGGTGTTATTTTGTTAACTTACAAGTGTTAGTTATTGAAGTGAAACATTTTCCACGCCTTTGGTAGAGTATTCATTCCTGTTTCCAACGGTAGAAAAATTATCAGAATCTATCAATAATTACCATGGTTATAGTCGAAAATAAAGTGGAACGTTTTTTTATAGCCTACGTTATAATGAGGAAAACTTTCATGACGTGCCATGTCCCACAGCTATGACGTCATCAAGCCAATAAGTAACTAAATTAAATGTGATTGTGGAGTATTCATTCCTGTTTCCAATGGTATAAGAATTATAAAAATACGTGATCTGCGGGCTTTGCAGAATGACTATTGGTTTCCTGTTTCCACTATTTAGTTTTCAAATGTTATATAGCTTTCTGTGAGTACATTAACGTATACAGTGTAGTGATAACATAATGTCATGAGTTGCTGCGCTGATGTATTGATTGTGCCTGACTTGTGCATGGCTGTCCTTCTGTGAGCATACATGTTTGTGTGTGCGAAGCATTCATGGGTGAAGAGGCTGCGTGATAAATTCAAAAAATTCCGCAGTCGCAGCAGAGAGCTGTCAGAGGATGTACAAGCAATGAAACTCAAATATGGACGCAAGCGGCCACTTCCCAATCCAACTACTGCTACTGATACTGAGACAGATGACGTCAGTGATGAACAGATGTTGAAAGTGCAGCGTGTTTTTGTAAGTGATCACTACTGAAGTGCCCAGTTATCAAATGGCCAGACAGCCAGTATTAAATTTAGGAAAGGGGAAATTTTGTGTTTTTTTTACCTATGGGGACTCCCGTGAGTGAATGCCGAGAAAGTTGGCATGGCCAAGCCCCTCAGGCATATTTGAGGATTTCTAGTCCCAAAACCAAAATTGTCAATTTGTAGAGCTTTGTTCGTGCGAGTATTTCCTTGCTGCTCGTACATTTTTTCATGATTTCTTGTGTATGAGGATTGTATTTACTTTTTCGTTTTTACAACTATTTATGGTTTGCAGCTGCTGGTCACTTGTAAGGAAATGTAATTTGTTTGCTTTGTTATACTAACATCTGAAGTGTGCACACCATGTCATGCCTGGCAGTCTGGTGATGATTGGTTTGTCAGAGTGTTGCTTTTGTTTACATTTTATGTAGCAAGTCTCATCATTGTGATTTCGGATGTGAACTGTGCAGGAAATCAGTGAACCACCAGAAGATGATACCTCAATTGCTGCACACCTACGAGCATTGCAACGTGAGTGTGCAAAGTCATCTCCAAACAGTGTCATCATAGCTGAGAAAATGCTGCGTACTGTTTCTTATCGCAGCCAGTTGGTGCGTGAGAAACGTGTTCTTGACGTCGTGGAAGAATTTCCCTGTCTTCAGATGGAAGAGGAGGTACTTCATGTTGATATTATACATGCGGGACAAGTATGGTTTATGTGTCACTTTGTATTACTTGTAGCACAGTGATTACAGTTTGCACTTGTTGCTTTTCAAGTCCTTCAGTACCCTGGAGATATCGTCATGTGTGATGACTGTCTCATGCATCAGACAAGCAAAAGTGATGTATGACATTTGTAATGCAGTCCTACAGTTAGTGTGTGCTAGTGGTGTATATCAGAAATGTCACTTGATTTTGTAAGTTGTTGACTTAAAACATAATCACAAGAATGCGAGCATACAGAATTAGAAGAACATTGATGAGGACGCTAATAAAGAAAACATCCGTACTTTCATTGAAATAAGTTTAGGATGTTACCATGTCTCCTGAAATATTATCTGCTGATAATTATAATTAATGTAAAAACAGTTTATATACAAGTGTTATAGACTCAAACATCGAAAACAGCAAAAATTGGAACTGAATTTAGTTGTAGAGTAGATCGTCACAAAAAAAGCCGACGTGCTCTGCAACTAAATTCACAGTTCCAATTTTTGCTGTTTTCGATGTGTGAGTCTATAAAACTTGTGTATAAACTCTGTTTGTTACATTAATATTTGCAGTTTTTCTATATACTACCTTTTATTAGGAACAGCCATTGCAATGCAAAAAGGGGAATGCCAAATTTTGCAGAGAACCATACAGTGACCTATTTTTGTCATTCGTGTAATTTTCTGTTGGGCCTAATTGGCAAACCCAAGCTTGAAATTGCTAGTTTCAGCCATTACACAAATATTAAAGGGGAACAAATTTTTCAAAGCTCCCAGATGAGGGTCACACGTATTTTTTTTCTTCCAGTGCAATTTTATGATGGGCCTTGGCAAACCCCACCAGCCTGCCAATATTTGCAGTCAATACCTTCAGTCGTTGCAGAAATATTAAAGGGGAACCGCAAAATTTTAGGGAGCTCCCCTAGACCAGGGCCACGCCCACTTTTCTTCTGCATGGGATTTTAAGTTAAATGCTACTGTTGCCAGCACTAGCAGGCATCTGGTTGAAAATTGAAAGTTCAGTTTACTGCAGCTAATCTGCATACCAGGGCAGTGAGCAACTCAGAAAGGAACGTCACTTATGTCAGTACCAAATTGATGACATCTGATAGAGAAAAAAAAAACAATTTTGAAAAAAAATATGTGCACTCAGTGCAGTGTTAAACAATATTTGTCTCCAGCATGTATAATGTGGTGTCTTTGTCACAGCTGCTCTCAGAAGGACAGCGAACGTTTGGTGTGACATCAGCCAGTCTACGTTCGTTTTTGCAGCGCAATTTTGCTGCAGTTGAGAAGGCGGCAAAAGGGAAGAAATACAAGGAACTTCATCAGCTTTACCAACAACATGAGAAAACAGAGGGTATGTCACTGCACTTTTGTTGCTGCATAGCACATAGTAGTACTTGCTTTCTGTTGCATATTGGTTACCATATTTGAATAGATTTTGATGTTTAACAGGAGCTCACTTTGATGCATGGTGTATGGTACATGGGTATGATGGGAATACTGCAGTAAACTATCAATTTTGAAAATATACATTTGGTACAGTTGACATGTACCCCATTGACCCCGATTGTGTATAGTGTACTTACTTACTGTACAGTATACTGATATTTGTTTTGATAGTGTTTTGGCAGATTTTTGCTGAACGTTCAAAGACAACAGGGCATTGTTTTTCTGTATAAACTGTCCTAGTGATTTTCATTGTAATCTTTAATGTTGATTCAAGATGATTGTTATTTGAAATTGCATTATGTTGCTGAATGTTGATATTATTGAAATACAAGGGCATATCCACCAGTGGCGACAGGGGGCGTGTCCCCCCAGATATCAGGCCGGGGGTAGCTGTGTTTGCTGCGAGGATGTTGACGAAGTGAGAATTGGGTGTATGTGTAGAGTGGGGACAGATGTGACATGAACCCATGTCATAGAAGGATGTGCAGTGTTACAGTGTTGCAGTGAACACCAACTATAGTAGCATGTACGGTGTTTGTACTGTACTGCAGAGGCGGGCATGGTGTATGCAGCGTTGCTGCTGTCAGTCTGTATGTCAGAGCGTCAGCTAGTGTCAAGTGTTGACTGTCGAACACCTTACCCACACGTGTATGCCGACGGTGATATCTTCAACAGTGCTACTCACTTCACAGTTTCGGCCGATGGAGCTGATGTCGTCACCTGCTCAAGTGTCATTTCTGCTATCACTGCCTGCTTCATTCTTTACTGGCTATTTAACATTGAATACCCAAAATTGTTTCGCAGCACTCTGTCTTTTCTGGACATTCATGTGTTTAAAAAGGCGAGTGTGAAATCCACACAAAAAATTACTACATTTATTAACAAGTTGTAATGTGCATAGACACATTTTTGGGCTATCTTTTCTTTGTTAGTACACTGTGTCCGGATAAAAAGTAAACCCCTGTATACATTTTCATAACTCTGTCAAACAACGCCGGATTTTAATGAAATTTTGCATCAACAATGCAACGTCTAATTGCAAACAAACTGCTAAATTTCAATAAAATATCTCAACGCCTCCAATAGTTCTAGGGGGTTTAGTGAGGACACGCCAAAACACGAAGTGTCCACTATGCAGGCAGCCGCACAGAATGTGACTGTCAAAGTGCAAATATCAAACACACCTAAAGTCTATGTTCGAAATGTCCCCCCGCACGCTCGAATGCGTCAGAACTTTAATTAAAACGCGATCTTCTGAAGAAAATACCATGTTTTTGTTAACACTGACGTCAACACAACGTCACTCCCGGACCAGTGTCAGCAGTAAATAACGCTGTATTGGAAACCAAGATATTTTGTCATCGATATTTGAAGCTTAATAACTCCATTGTAATACAATATTTTGTTACGAAATTTTGTGATTCTTTCAAAGACACACTTGGAATCAGGTGTGCTTAATTTTGTTAGGATGTGTTGAGATTTGGCATTTCTATCGTACATTATCTAGGGGTTTACTTTTTTCCGGATACAGTGTACATTTACTAGTTATACTGTCACTGTAGTGTTGCAACATTGAGTTTACAGCACCCGAATAATTGCCCTGGACGAACTACTTCATGTGCTGTGATGTTTATTAGTGTTTTTTTTTGCGTTTTTGGTGGTTATTAATTTACGTTAAAGCTGCAAATGTGAGCATTCTGTAGGTACACCAGACCAGAGGTTTGTTGATGTTCGGCATGCCAATTGAGTTATGGAGTACAGTGGACTACTGATGTTATCTATGTATGTTGATGTCTGTGTGGGATTTATGCGATATTGTGGTGACTGTGACATAAAAACCTTACTATGCCATACCACTATAGGACAGGATTTTCCCAGTCTGTTGGTCTCTGAGGCACGTAATTGGTTTTAATTCTATACAAATACCCAAATATTTGCAATGCACCTCAAAGTCTACCATCATGTGATGTGATGTTTATTGGTGTGTTTTTTTGCGTTTTTGGTGGTTATTAATTTACGTTAAAGCTGCAAATGTTAAGTTGAAGCTGTTTGACTGTATGATTTGTAACCATTCACAGATTGTATGGCATTGAATTTCCAGCTGTCATGTGCTGACTGTGCTGTTAAAAACTGCTTGTGATGCAGCTATCAGTATTCATGGTTTAAGTTGTTCGTTGATGAGAGATGTTTAGAACAGTCATAAATGTCTTGTTGCACACTGATGTTGCATGACCAGTATCATAATGCTCAGTTATGTGGTTAGTTAAGTTGAAGCTGTTTGACTGTATGATTTGTAACCATTCACAGATTGTATGGCATTGAATTTCCAGCTGTCGTGTGCTGACTGTGCTGTTAAAAACTGCTTGTGATGCAGCTATCAGTATTCATGGTTTAAGTTGTTCGTTGATGAGAGATGTTTAGAACAATCATAAATGTCTTGTTGCACACTGATGTTGCATGTATGACCAGTATCATAATGCTCAGTTATGTGGTCGACATGCATTTTCCGTTGTTAGTGATTAATGTTTGTAATTTGCACTTGGTGTTGAAGAAAGTCAGAATCTAAATGACTACTGGAATTCATCATGATATCATACAAACAGTCCGTGATTGTATTGGCGTGCAATATCATGCAGATTGCACAATATACGCTTCCAAATATGAAATCTGCAGGCATCGTTTTGGCACCCCTGTGGCACCTGGTCCGTCACCCCTATGGTACCCCATCTGGCACCCCTGTGGAACCCGGTCTGTCACCCGGGTGGCACCCGTTAGTCACCTTCAATTGTGGGTGCCTAATTTGGTGCCATTTAAGGGTGCCACTTGGGCACCATATTTTTTGGGTGCCAAATGGCGCCTTATGGGGTGTCGTTTTTTGGACAAGGGTTTGGCACCTTAAAAGGTGTCATATGGCACCTTTTATCGCGACAGTGTAGAAAACGTAAAATATATCAAGTTTTGGCCTTGGCATGACAAACTACGCCCTAATGGCATAGTCTGAGTCACGTGACCCTTATTAAATTTTGGCCCCCGGAAAGGGATGTTTCAGTGTCACATGACCTCTTTAAATTTTAGGAAATGTGATAATATCTGGGAAACAGTGCAAGTACAGAGACACAAACATATTATTGTTGCAATAGAAAACTAAATAAAAAATCGTATATGGCCTATATCGAATGGCCCCATTACCGATGACGTTTAGTAACCTTGACGGTCATTTTGCTGTTTGCTGTTTGAAACCTTTCTATCTCATATACCTCAGAAAATAAAGCGTGTATTATATATCTACGATATGTTTACATATAAATTAGAAAGAGAGCGTGTCTTGTAATTTTTATTATCTTTTCGAAAGCGAAAAACTTCTCAAGGTCACAGCCAGTCACGTACACTGTAAATGTGGTATATCTCGGAAAAGGCGCCAGACGTTGTCTTTGTACAGAATTAATGTAAAAAACGTAACAGTTTAAAACGGCTTGTATAAGGACGACAGTGGCTATGTCGCACAACTAAAACAGCAACTAGAAGCCGTAAGCATCGCCGAGCCGCTGCAAAACCGGCAGCATGCGCGCGAAACCCCTAATGCTGTCAACACTAGGAGGGAAAGAGAGTGAGAAGGAGAGTTGAAGGCAAGGAGAGAGGAGGAGGGCAATTAGTGAGGAAGTGGGGAAGGA
>Ga0209780_1002182_pt1 | contig 13710 bp, 5 predicted proteins | sample WorMetexBAHAMAS2_FD_187384 | JGI IMG/M metagenome (GOLD analysis project Ga0209780, IMG submission 187384) | Marine gutless worms symbiont microbial communities from Max Planck institute for Marine Microbiology, Germany - Inanidrilus exumae... | ecosystem: Host-associated > Annelida > Digestive... | reverse complement strand
TGGGGGGGGGGGGGTTAAACGCAAGAGAGGTAGCCAAATATATCGATTTTGGAGCTTTCGGTCGCCATATCTTAGAAATGGTGCAAGATAGGATGTAAGTTATTACTAATCACTAATATGAGCTTTCGACGGGTACCAAAATCGGTGACCTTAAATGACCTTGAATGGCGAAATGGCCCTTATTTTGCTGAACCGGATCGAGACGCCGTTTGGGGGACTGACTCATGGGTCCAAGGAACCACGTATCAGATGGGGGTAAAGATCAGACAAATACATTTGCAGCTGCGAGGCGTAACAAGTCAGCGATATGGCCTTTTGCCAAATTACTCAGGACACTTGTTTTTATTCATTTTTGACTTCACATAAGAAATAATCCATACATATATGCACAATAACTGGGCTTATTTTACCAGCACACCAAAAGCGACGCATTGTCAAGTATATAAAACATAATACTATGGAAGTAACAAGTACAAATCACTGTTGACAGTTGCTTTCCCGATTGATAAGAACTACTGTCACTAACGTATTAGCGTTAAGTCACGCTGAAGTACATCGTGTCAGCGACTTCTAATAACAAAAATAATGATGATAATATACAGTATTAGCCGTGTCCAACAACGCTGGATTGTCATCCTCATTGAAAACTTTATGCAGCTCACTCACAAAAAACTCATTATGCTTGCAAACAACATGTAACTCAAACAAATGTATTTCACAATTATGACAATAAATAACCAATACTGTACACAGTACAGTCAAATAACTGAAAGAATCTGACGAACAATAGTAATTTAAAATACACTGAGTATTTTATTCCACAACAACATGACTCAAGTCAGTTGAGATGTCAGTCACATAAATACAGAATAAACAAGTTTATATGCCTTAATCAACCCCAAATAATTAAATTACTGACAAAAGCAACTAATCATATGCAGAAATATTCCAAAGAGCATCATTTAGTGCACAAAAATACAAAAACTCGCTGCTTACACTCACTTTGTGTGTTCTAAGTTACATATTCCGTACATAATTCACACAAGATACATAGCTACAAGTTTCACATAAGAAAACACCTTACATACTAAATAATACCTTGTACGTTAACTTCAATCAAATCCAATGTGATTTGATGGCCCGCAGGTATTCCTGTCTGCCCGCATTTCAAATTACATACAAACTGGTAGGCCTTTTCAACAATCTGATGATATCCAGCTACCAAAATAACACACATCCCCAAAGTGTCACGAACAGAATGTGATGTTATTACGATAACTAGTTCTGTAATAAAATTTTCAAAGTGATTACTGATTAGGCTGATTCTTTGTGAAACTGGATGTGATGCATAATGAAAGCACTATAGCACCATATTCTTCTACAAACCACTGAATTCTGTATTTGAAATGTCTCACATATGCTAAGCTATATAAGTTCTTAGTTAACAATATAATGTTGACTAAGGGGATGTAAACGCTGGACGATTTTGATTGAGTGTGCAGTACAAAACCATTTGCAGTATACAATGTACATATGTTGTACATTGTCGATGCTACTGACAACCAAACTGACAAAGCAGCAGAGTGACTGGCAATTTACAGTTCATAACATAGCGACTGTACACATTCAAATGCATATCCTTATAACACAAACTCATTCACAAAAAGAAACTCAGCTGTCAGAGAAAGCCCACCATATGCTTCTGTGCAGCAGGTTGATCTGGTCTAAAACAGCCTGGCTCGGCTCAGCTCAGCACAAAGATATCGAGTCTAGTTGCACCCTTATGTGAACACGGGGAAAAAAGGTAAAGGCTTCCCATACTCATTGCCAAGTATTGGGCCCGGAGCTGATCCAGGCAGTCAGCCCACAGGTGACTTAAGTCATCCACCCAGCGGTAGGCTGCCATTACTTTCCGTCACGCCTGCTATTACCTTCCCAGCCGCAGAGCATCACCGCCCTTTGGCTGGTACTCATTTTACCGTCCCACGGAGGGTAGAAGGCTGATTCGACCTGGGTGGCTAGTTACATACCAAAATAAAGTGCCGCCTCCGGGAGTCGAACGCAGACACTGTCACTCATCCCAGTACTAACTGGGCTTAGCGTAGGTTAACCTTGTTGATCGAGACCAACACGTTACCACTACGCCAAACCGCCACCTAACGGGGATAGCATCATCCAAACGCCGACATATGGCAACTTTCCACGTTGTGCAGTTTACCAGATTAGCCACCGTTATTCATTAACGTTTTGCATTTTCCATTATGCATTTTGCCTTACGCAACACAATATGCAATTCCGCATTTTACCAATATCCTGCACATACCCACGTCCAACTGTTGCCACTTCTCTCAGACAGTCTGCTAATACAACGTACTGTACTGCCAACAACACCACTTTGATAAATTCTTATCTTGTTAATCTGCTGCAATTATGCATCTCTCAGTGTTCACAATGTAAACAGAGGACGCACGTTCTACAGTGTGAATCAAAAATTTTTATCCCCCTGAGGTTTACTTAATTTTTTCCAAACGTCTGTAAATTTTTAACCAAAATTTTACACACCGATTGTTCGTTTGCATCTACGCTAAATTACAAAAAAAATAATTCAATTATCTCTAACTTTGATACATTTACGACATAATAAGCGTGACTGTCCAGTCAGTTTTTACATTTCACTAGAATTTTAACTTTTAAAAATTTACATATGTAGCACCCGCTTTGAGCAAATGATGTCACCACAGCAGGCATGTTTACTGTTTTTAATGGTTTACTAAATTACTATCAACAATCGGTAAAATATATTCCATTACTTCCATGTTTTATGCCGATATTTCGCAGCAATTGATTTAGCATCAAATCCTTGTTCATGCAAGTGTCTGCATTCGTAGCTTGTAAAATATTTTACCCACAGTTGACAGTGCGTTGACTGAGCAGGCTAACAGCCCCAGAATGAAGCTCAAATTCAGTGCAAGGATGACCTGACACAGTGTAACAGAAAGATACAAAAGTGAACAGCAAGTTGTATACCACTAATAGCAAAACAAATTTCAGACAGATGAGCAGCAGAAAAGATAAAACGTATACACTGTAAGCGACGACAAGACGTAGTGTAAGTAACAAATGTCTTTGTTGCAATTACACAATTCACTAATAAGGCAGATTGTCAAGCATATATTGACGTTGATGTGCATAAGTTTACAGCATAGACTATATCATGGTCTGCATTCAGTTTTACAACCAGACAGAAATCACAAAAGTATAGCACTAATAACACAAGGACTGGTCACCAATCATTGCTTACATCCACAAACAGATAACAGTTTACTTATTTACACATACATATATACTGTACTCTACAGGCATCAACTTCTCTACCGTCTTTCAAGAGACAAAACATTTTTATTTACCAAATCTTTCCCATCACTTTAAATTGCTTTCTCATATTTATGTACCGTGTCCTAGAAGCTACTTAGACTTAGCTTATACCACGTTAATCAGTACGTTCTACTACTACTACTACTACTACTACTACTACTACTACTACATAGACGTATCCTGAAACTAATATGCATTGTCAGCTCAGCTCTTAGGCAACACTGTCTTAATGTGATAACAATTGATACTACACTTATACAGCAGTCAGCTCAGTTATTTGCACAGGTTAAATCTGGAGCGCTATTAACATAACAACATATATAATGTTCAATCTAAATACACAATAAAGAAATCTAAATCCAAACCAACATACAAATTTAAGAACTGTTCACATGTGTGTGTGTGTATCATTGCGCACAAATTATTTTCCCCTTCTAACCTCCAGACAACCATCAAAGCTCTGATGCTATCTTTTGGAGGGGCGGGGGAGGTGCTGATCCCAGGATAGATGTACCAGGGATACATGGAATATATAGAATGATGCCGAGTCCAGTCTCTGGGTCATTCTAGACCATTCAGCCCTGCACGATAAAGGTCATCACTCTGTATTGTGCATAGGCCCAGTCGCCAAAGTAGTTTCCCAGAGCCATTCTAGCCAGTGAGAAAAGCCAATAGGCTTTAATCTCGAGCCAGGTTTGGGGAGGACCGGTTAGGTCCTCCCCGCCTGAGAAAAAAATTGGGAGTTGCTTGACCCTCAATGTCCAGCACACCCTTTCCTATATACCACAGGTCGCATGGCACGGCCAACACCACAGAGAATAAATCTCAAATGATAGTACATTGTCAAATTATGTTATTTAACTGTATTTTTATTTTTTACTTGACATATTTATTTCAATTTTTTTGTTTTTTAATGTTCAATGTGCAGCCCAACTGTAGTCAATATCCAGGGGGCGCCGTGGACGCACTGGGCTGGGGTCCCCCCTCCGCCCCGAGTACCCAATACTTTTTATCACGCTGGCCATACATAATGGTAAGCATATGTAACGGTCTGGCATCGGTCTCTCTGTCTGTCCCATCTATTCTCTAACCCTAATATGATGCACAGCGCATACTGAGCATGACTCACAAAGGGGCAGCTGCAACACGGCCACCGTACATTTCCGTCCGAGAATTACAACTACTGACATACTTGCCTGACATAAAGAGGCTGTATCAACAGTAACATGGCATTCAATTCAAGCACAACTCACACATTCTGTTGCAGGCAAACTGAAGTAATAGACAACAGTCTAGTCGATACCCAAAAATGCTGTAAAATAAAAAAAGTCAACCGGTATGTCAAAAACACTGTTTGATGACATCACTAAAGTTAATATTTCACACATGCATGCAACGGTGGTAACAACAGTACATCAAATAGGCTGACCACACATACATACACACATATACATACATGAACGTGGTACCGGCATCGTGATTGACTTTCCACTGGTTCAAAATAAAAAAAACAAACAAAACAAATTCAACAACAAATGACAATGACTGACAGCAGCTGTAGAAAAACAGACAATGGCAGCGTGCTGTCACACACTGGTCGTCATGTGATTACTTCGACTGATTCATTCACCTGCAACGCACACAGTAGCAGCAGCAATGAACACCCACAGCAACAACATGCCATCAGACCTCTCCAAACTTTGATGTCTGCAACGTGTGCCAAAAACCTACCTGTTTACTCAGTATTAACTTGTACTGACTCCCTGCACCTTAGATTCAGGCCTTTGTACATGTACAGGGTGGGAAAAAACTGCACCCCCATCTTTTTCACTCTTATGGTGTTAGTAACCATAAGCATGTGATAAAACAGTGGTTTTACTGGTAGGTTGGTAGATTAACATTCCCTTTCAGCACAAAAATAGGCTACATTGAGGACAAGGTCTTGGGTGGAGATTTAGTTCTGCCAGGTTAAGGATGGCCAACGATACAGTAATCGCCCGACCTTGTTGCCTTTTTGTTCAGTGACGACCCAAAATAGGAATGGATGGGGAGGCTCATTTAAGTTATTATGCTAGCGCCTACAACAGGGTGGAAACTAACAAACCACTGCAAGACCTATTTATCAGTTCAATGTGATATCTTGTGTAATTGCTGTTCTTCAGTTCCTATAACATATCAGTACCTAACGACTCTTGCTTTATAATATCATTTCCGTGTTGGTCTGGCTTTGGAACGCTAAGATAAAACCCTACAGAAGCATCCGGGGGACCTCCCACCCATGGTACCAGACCTGCCCCTCCACCCAGTTTTACTGGTAGTTTGAGATAATCATGAACAACAGTATGTAATCAAGTTGTTATTATGTTATAATGTTAAATATTTTATGGTACACTAGCAGAAACAGAGACGACTCATTACCATCTGCTACAATGTGTAAAATGACTTCGCTTGAAAAATCACGACTACTATTTATTTTTAAACGTTAAAGTCCTACACAGTAGGCCACTGTTTTAGGGCAAATTTTCTTAACATTTTCTTAGCACCCCACTCTTTTTCTGTTCTCAACTTCAAAATTAAAATTTCATTATCTTTACTGATTGCAACTGTATCTCAGAAAGAGCACATGGCTTATATTTTCAACTGTCTTTTAAACAATCTACGTTGAACAAACTACCCCGCATGAAACTGATTTTAACTCCCGAGCTAGTTTTAAGTTTTTCTAACATCCAAGCAGTTGCTGCATCATTGTAAAGTCAGCTTTACATGTATTGTTTGTAATTGTATATTGTACTTGTATACTTGTATATTTCATGTTTTATTTTTTAACAGTGTCATGTTCGTTCGTTCGTTCGTTATTGCGGGCAGGGGTCCAGCCTACTGTGGACCCCAGCGCTGAGACCTTTATGTCGGTCCAATGCGCCAGCCCAGGGAGAGAAGGGGAATTGGTAGGTGTGTGCGGTGTATGTGCGAGTTGTGTAGGGTGGAGGAAGGGTTAAGTAGGGGGTGTCATGTATAACTTACTGAATTTATTAATTGTACCGTTGTGCGTATGCATATTGTAAGCGGCCTCTTGGCCCTTGTTGCTAAATAAATAAAATAAATAAATAAAAAATAACGATAAAGGACTTCTAATAGTCACAGGCAGTCACATACACTGTAAATGTGGTAATATCTCTGGAAATGATGCAAGATGGAGTTGCTGTTACAGTGTTACTACAGACCACTAATAGACAGTGATGTATGACCCACTGAATAGCGGCAATTCTGATGACCTTGAGTGACCTTTAAGGTCAATCGACTTAGCTGCATGCCCTGATAATGTTGACTGATTGATTGACTTAAGGTTTTATGTCCCACTTTATACAAAATAGGTCATTTCAGAGACGTTCATCCCAGCCGACCTCCTGGCTAAGTACTGAAGAAACTAAACCCAACACAAACTAGACGTCTGTATTGTATGAAATGCCCACAATACAGTATTTGCATTGAAGGGCTCGGCTATCTGTGCACAAGCTGTTTACTTCCTGCGCTCGACGAGGCCTAGTGTCACGTGACTCAATAATAATAATAATAATCCGATTTGTAAAGCGCCAGAATGTCAAAAGACTTCCGTGGCGCTAAAGACTTCCGTGGCAATAGTCGATGGTGATTGGCTGCCTGCGACTGAGTGATGTCAGCATTATCTATTATCTGCTGTGTTGTCAACCCGCGTCGGACGTCGCAGAAAATTTGGGGAGGTTTCTTGTATGGAATGTACTATGTACAGGCCACAGGAATGGCTTTGAATTGATTCCAATGGTAGAAATGGAAACTGGACATCCCGTAGAGGGTTATTTAGGTAGCGAATTTCCGGCGATCTATAATTATTGCAGAGTTATGGCGGCCTGAAGTTGCAAGATATTAAAATAATTTGAGACATTTGTTTGCATTTTCTTTTGGGAAAAACGACCCCTTACAGTAAAACTGTCAAAATTCTGTTCCAATTGTTTTCATCACGACACTGATCGACATGTTGTGTTCAAATTTCATGAAATTTGGCCGATGGGAAATTGGTGAAATCGTGCATTGCTTATCTGACAAAAATAAACAAAATTTCGCCTGGCTCTCCAGCTGTTATTACTGCGTGGATCACACCCAAAATCTGCCATGGCCAGACCCTGACAATGTACTCAGAGTGCTCCAGATATCATCCAAATCGGTTCACTTTCAGTGGAGTTATAGCGAAGTGTGCGAACACTGGCAAAATGCGCCATAAAGTGCATCCAATATTCGGCTGAAGCCTAGCTTTGAGCCGAATAAAAAGCAAGCAATACAAGAACAAAATTACCTAAGCTAATATGAAAGAACACAAAAGACAAAACCTAAATAAGCAGGCAAAAAAGAATCTAAACCTAACTAACATGCAAAATGTAACAACTGCTCACGTGTGTGTGCATCATTGTGCACAACAGTCATACACAACACAGGACAAAGCAGTTCTGATTATCTTCCCTCTTATCCTCCAGACAAACACAGGAGCTCAGATGCTGTCTATTGGAGGGGAGGGGGAGTCTTGACAATGTGACTTTCCGTACAACTGTGCAGCAGTTGACAAGATTTCAACTGACATAGTGCATCGCACGTTTCCTCTGCGATAGTTGATCTTCTTGTTAAAGACCCGTTCAACAGCAACTTTTTAAGGACACCCTTTTATATGATGTGGGCCCAAGACTGCATTAAAACAACAAACATAAATGAGTCTAGACATAAATGTCACACAATTTACAATTTACAGTTGCAAATCAAATGCATAATGTAAACTGTTGGCACGTACCTGGTTGCATGGACGTCACTCGGTCTCTGCGTGCGTGGAGTCAAGTGAGCGAACACGTGAATGCTGGACAACAGGTCCTCTCTGCTGACGTTGCTCATTCACAAGCTGAACGGCCGCCTCGTAGTCAGGCAGCCGAGGACGTGACGAGGTTGGCTGATGATGGTGCCGGCTAGGAGAGACTGGAGCAGTCGGCTGACTGACGGAGTGTAGACTATGACGAGTCACAGCTTCAGTGTAAAGACAAGCACAGACAGCAGCATCATCATCACATCACAGTGCATCACTGTGCCACTTCACTTATTTTTTAAAATGTCACAATGTACCATAGCGATGATGTCGGTTAGTCAATTAATTCACAACTGACTAATTTCTCCCCGACAATTAATCACCTGAATGTGAGATTTATCAACAAAATTTCTGCTGATTAACTGACAATCAATCGACTAACTGTCAAATTATTATTAGACTAACCCATTAGCTAAACACATGAGCTTAATCAGCTACATTTTAGTCAATCAATCGTTGATTAATCGAGTAATCGTCAACTACTAGTCAAATAAATGATTAACTGGAGGTGACTAATAACGACCCATCAGCCATAAATTGTAAGCTATAACTATCAAAAAGAAATTCACCATAATATTTGTACAACATCAAGTTACTGATAAATCAGTAACGTGCTGTTTCTCTATTTCATTTAGTTTTACTTACTGTAAATATTGAGCATTTGACAAGACACTAGATATAGTACTAATGTGTCATGGTGTGGTTTGCTTGTGTATTCAGGAAAATTGAAACTGGTGTTCGCATCGCCATACATTGAAAGTAACTCAAGATAGACACTTAGTTATTGTTAATAAGTCACACAGGTATATCCTCACCATTCCCATCATTATTGATGACCACTAATATTCTAGAAGGAATACTTCCATCTAAAATTACTCCTCTGTATCCTTTTATCTCAAGAACAACACATGCGGCTAATTTGCGTTAGTCTCTCTTTAGCAACCTTGTTGCATGAACTGTTTAGATACACGCAGTTATTTTATACTAATTTACACCGTATTCTAACTACTTCTGTACACACGTTGCAATATCAGCCCAACTTAAATGTGCAACTAGTTCATTTGCAGCCACCAATGCAGAGACTAATCTGACATCACGGTCCAAGTGCACTTTATGTCAATGTTGTCGATTGTAGTTCATGACTAATCCACTAAAATCCCACGATATATTGACCGAAAATATTTTACTTGCGCACCACACATAAAAACAACAGCTCACCATTATCATCAGTGTAGTTTGTATTTGACACTGTAGTATTCACAAGCAGACGAGAATTTTCTTTCTGGGTAACAGCTGGTGGCATTGTCACATGACGACCTGGCATGAACCAAACAGCACAATGCACGCTTAAACACACACATACCTGGACTTCTTACCTGAAGTTACTCAAGGTAGATAATTGAAGCAGGTGTTTTACAGGTAGGATGTCGTTCCTGTCATCCAACTACACTGTGGGCCATAAAAAACATACCACTTTATTTTTCACTATAACTCCCATACTTCTTGGTGGATTTTTACGCTGCTTACACTAATGGAAACCGGAAAGAATACTCTACGATGCAGTTATTTAACACACTGATGACGTCATAATTGCATCACCACTACACTCCTTTGTAGTCTCTGCACCGGCTACCTGGAACAATATACCTGCTTCCATCCGCGATTCTGGCACCTTGGACACCTTCAAAACTGCTCTCAAAACTCACCTCTTCAACTCCGTCTACGTGCCATGCTACTAACAGCCATCCATCGGCGCCTCTGATTCACTCTTCCGTGACATATGGCGCCAACTAAATAAATCCATTTTGATTGATTGATTGATTCACTTCACTCAGTTAGTTCATGCATAATAATAATGAAATGAAATATGGGAATATGTCGTATTCTCAAGATCAAATTTTGATTACATGCTGCTGGAATCTAAAAGATTTTCTGCCCAAATACTCACCAAGGGAATACCTTAACAAAAAATAAAAAGACAAAAACATTGGAAGACTTTCTGTGAAAGTTGTGCACAACCAGTTCAATTAAACGCACTGCAGGAAGCCGTCGGGCACAGTCATGCTGAACTGCAGATACCACTGATGCAATTAAAGACACAGTTAAGGTGAAGTTGTAAATTTAATACCTGTTTGGTAGAGTATTCATTCCTTTTTCCACTGGAAGAAAAAATGTATAAAACCACCAAGACACACGGGAGTTATAGTGAAACATAAAGTAGCACGTTTAATGTGGCTCACGGTGTATAGTGTGAAAGCACTGAAGGAAACTCAAATCATTGACTCCATTTTGACAAGATCACCCAGTGGACCTCATCTCAACCCAACAACTCACAGCCATCCAGTGTCAGTACTTCGTACATATGCAGTTAATGAAAGGCGCCACATGAATTACTGAAAGACATAAGGCAGTTATCAGTCAAGATCATCATAAACGACGAAATGCACAAACCAGCGACTGAAGAACTGTCTGCTGATAAAGCAACAGACGATGGAAGAGGGCCGCGGCGATGTTTAAACGGAGACAGCGGTCGGAAAGCAGTAGCTGTAGCAGGCACTGATGCCGACGCAGGAAGTGGATGTTTCTTTGAGTCATGCGGCCGCACACGGTCAGTTAATGACATCAGCTTCTGTGCAGCCTGTGTTGACTCCGCACCTGGCGGTCAAACATGCAGACAGTCTCAAGCATCTTCCATAGCCTCAGAGACTGCAACAAGGCAGCATTTCCATATGGCTGCCAGTCATCAGCTAACAGTTATGTCATCTGGAATGAGTAGCTATAACGGACAAGCCTTCACTGACGCTAGTCCTATGATGTAAAACTTACATTTACATGACCCATCCTACAGCAATAATAGGTTTAGCCGTCTAGTACAAAGACTCTCTTTGTAATGTATGCAGCACGTTAGAGGCTTTGGTGACAAACGGCTAGATAAATTGACGTTTTACGTTACACTACATAACGTATCACATCCACAGTGCTTGCATCTTGTTCAGCATACATACATCATTAGCACAGTTGAGTGAGTGCACCTAGGCGTGAGTCACGCGATGGAATTATAGTGATCGTTATAGTGGTCCTTGTAGTAACACTGTTATTTAGGCTACTTTAAAAATTTGTTTACTTACAGTAATATTTCTAAATATCTACAATGCAAATATGATTTTAAAATAACAAGAGACAACACACCATAGTAAGCAGAAAGTTGCATATGAAATCACTTGCATAAAGATGTCAGTAAGTTAGTTACAAAAATGACATAAACAAACCAAATTTAGGTGCAGTGCTCTGTAGAGCAGTATGCCTGTTAACAGTGTGAGCTGACGAAGCCTGTAAAACTTCATGTTTCTTAGCAGCAACAGAACTCGTCAATGCATGATCTGCAGCAGTATCACACAGGCATTGGCAAACATGCAAAACTGATGCACTGTAAGTTTACAACCATTGCGTTATGTATAAGCTAATTTCAGACGTAAGAAGCTCAGCTATCACAAAGGGACCACCTGGCATGCTAGTGCTACAACTGAAATCTGCCCCATAAACAAAAAATTGTCTTTGAAAAGGCTTACAATAGGTCAATGACCTTGAAGGTCACTCAAGGTCATCAGAAATGGCGTCATTCAACACGCCATGTATCACTTCCTATAAGTCGTCTGTTGTAACATCTCTGTCTTGCACCATTTCCAAGACACTACCACGTTTACAACATACGTGACTGTCTGTGACCTTAAGATGTCCTTCAGTTTCAGTTTTAATATGACAGTTGAACTTAAAGGCCAGTCACTTTCTGATTCATGTGTGAACTAGAGCTCCTCGCCACGCCGTCCATGCCACTGCTGCCAAAATGTTTATACGCCACCAATGCCGGTCAAAAATCATCGGCGTGATGAACGCCGCTGCCGACACCTTGTGGCCAACACAGCAGTGCACTGAGATTCATACGTCAACCTTCATGGGTAACTTTTATTCTACTTTCATGCAACTTTGACACTGTGATCTTTAGCTGATGGAAGTAGAACTTCACGGGGATAACAGATGATTTTTCAGACAGTATATTACGCAGATATGGACAATGAGCATAGGCTTATAACACAGTTCTATTCGACTGTGAGTAAAGAACAGATGAGTTACTTATGAAGATACCGCAGGAAAGACTGACTAAAGAAGTACTTTGGCATAATGCTCCAATGCTTTCTTGTCACAACTCATTTGCTTCTTCAAATTTTAGTATCATAGTGCTCGATGGAGTTCACAGCCACTACTCTACACATTACTATTAGTTTCGGTTTTTATTCAACTTCCTCACGTTCTCGAGTTACTGCAGTTAGGCTGTTCTCCCAAAAGTAAAACTCTGCGTCTACAGGCCTGATGCCCTTCCACTTGCTCAATCAACAGCATCAAAACACTGAAGCGTTTCTTATTTTCTGTTTGCTTCATTTTAAAACATTAGTATACCACAACAACGCATTAAACGGCCCTTTAACCAGGATGACCCTGGCGAGCTAGCTGGTAACACTGGCATGGTATCCTTTGATCAGCCAACTACAGAACATGCATTGTCTCACAAACATAAAACAGTTTTGGCGAGTACGACAGCGGCAGACTTTTCTGTTGCCGGACGCACAATCTTGAACAATCTGCCACCAGAACTGTGACAGGTAGACTTTGGACAATTCAGAAACATGCTGAAATCGTATCTCTTTAGGTTTTAGTCAGCCACGGTGCATCATGACTTTTTGATTATTGCGCCTTAGCTCTATTACTTACTTACTTACTTACTTATTTACTTACAGTCGACCGCAATGCAGTCCGCTGCAGCAGTTGCACTCATGCCATTGCTGATGTTGTTTGCTGCATATACTGCAGCAGTGTTCACAATGCTTTCCAATGTGCCAGACGACCCCCAAAATTGACCCTTCACCTTGTCGGACCCAATCTAATACGTGGTTCCTTCCTTGAGCCCATCCGAATCACCCACCCAAACGGCATCTCGATCTATTCATCTTTTTTTGCAAGGCTTACAAACGTGACCAACAGACAGACAGACATAGACAGACCACAACTCTCTGTCTGTAGCAATAGGCCACATCTAGCTATTGCTGATATGAGGCCTAATAATAGCAAGTGGTCAAAGAACGTCTCTATCTCGCACCATTTCAGCGGCATTACCACTTTGACAGTGTACATGTGATTGCCGGGTTGGTTGGAGTTTAATGGCACTTTCAACACAGTTCAGGTCATATTGCGCCTTTAAGGTAGACCTATATTATTATCTGCCCCATAGCTATAGCATATAGACCAAGAGCCCAGACACTTTTATTCACATGAGAGAGGCCAAAAGGTTTGAATATGCATTCTAACTCAGAATTTTGTGTAGAATCCAAAAATCCATTTCTTGCAAACCCAAACCTGTGCAGTTTTGCTGCAGGACCCCATTTTTGATTTAATGTCAGCGA
>Ga0209780_1002181_pt1 | contig 13711 bp, 8 predicted proteins | sample WorMetexBAHAMAS2_FD_187384 | JGI IMG/M metagenome (GOLD analysis project Ga0209780, IMG submission 187384) | Marine gutless worms symbiont microbial communities from Max Planck institute for Marine Microbiology, Germany - Inanidrilus exumae... | ecosystem: Host-associated > Annelida > Digestive... | reverse complement strand
TTATTATACACCATTTTCTGTTCACAGTGTATTTCCCTATGTGGCTAGTTTTTATTTTTAATCACTTTTATTCCGTTATTTGTTCTCATTTTTATCCGTACAAACTGCAGGGCACTCACTGTAAAATGTTCAGTGCATGATTTTGAGTGTTTGAAGTGTTCTGGTTGTGTTGATTGACGTTTAGATTTGTGGCAAGTGTTGTGACGGTGACAAATGCAACAATTACGTGCTGCGCGGCAAAAGTGAGTCAGCTGCAGTCAAACTACTCGTCTCGGCCGCTCTAGTTGCCATGACAACTGTCGTCGCCATGGTGATGTAGACGCGCTCCGCGTCAACCCTGGCACAGAACACAGACCAACTAGATTACTCTGGATTTTGTTACGTAGCTACTGGTAGTTTTGCTTTTGTTAGTCGACACTGTCGTCGATGGAAACTATTTTCTCATAACTGCTCTTAACAGGCATAAATGAACTCTGCTCCAGTCTATTAAATTTTTGTTGATGTGAAATTCATCTCTTGTGGCCATGAATGAAATGGATATTTTGTTGAAGTCCTGTGTGGAAATCAGGATGTTAAATTTTCGATTCTTGCATACATTTCCACACCACATTGAGTGCCTTGATGTCAAACGTCGGCTATCGACAGGTGGTGTGAATACCAGTGCCTGTTACAGTTATTTGAAGATATTTGTTTATGTGTGCCTTATAATAAAATTAATGCTGTCCAAGTTCAAAATAACAGTTTGTAGCATTTCACCAGCTGCACTGAATGCCTTGATTTAATGTCGGCTATGGACGTGTGTCTTGTGAAGTGCTACAGACACCAAGTCATGCTCAAACAGTCTGAAAGTTGATACAAATTGATCATATGTATTCATATGTGAAAAATCTGACAAAATATAAGGTAAAATATAAATTTCACACGCCACACTGAATGCCTTGATGTAACCGTCGGCTATCGATGTGTGGCGATGTGGAACATCTTATTAACGAATTGCCATAGTTTGTTTACTATATTTCGTGTAGATGGTGTGCCATATTAAACCTAAGATCATTTACATTCCTATTCATAAAATTATATTCATAATCATGTTCTGGCATTAACTGTAACTACAGCTGTAATAGAACTTTAATATTTGGTTAACTAATTTTGAAAAATAAATGCATTAGTGCATAGTGATAAGCAGCTCTGTGATATTTTGTCACATACTGTTAGTTTGATATTGTGATAAATGTTGTAATTACTAGTCTTCATACAGAAAGCCAAAAAAAATCACAAAGTAAAAATGCACAAAAAATTAGAAATACTTCAGGTAGCATTGACGTTGTTTGTGGACAACCGAGTTATGATTGGACCTGAAGTCTGCGTCGGTATTGTGCTAGACTGAAATCTACTTTTGTTGGTCACCGTCTCCTTCCAGTTTCCCATAAATATCCAATATTCCACTTTTAGCTCAGCAGTACAAGCCTTTAAGTTTGCAGTCATACATACATCACAACCAGCTGAACTAGCTTTCAGTCTTGTACACAGTTAATGACACCAATTCGGACAGACGGACAGTTTTTAGGCAGTTGTGGTTGTTTCAACTTTGTAGCAGTTGTCAGCCGCTATGTTGCCTGTGAGTGGAGTTTGTTGAACTGCATGTGATTGTCTTGGATCGGTTATATTGGTACAGCTGACAATGCCGTTTGTAACCAATTGTGAATGCGACCGGAACCTTATATTATCAGTGGTTGTTCTGACGTTGTTATTGCATACTTGAAAGAACCTACTGGCTTGAAATGTGATCAGCTTGCAGACAGTGATGTCTGCAAGCTGCTGAAGTTCTGCGAGGTTGAGTGTTGTATGCCGGTCCGGTGATGTCTGAATAAAGGTCGATATGTCCAGTTTAGCAGCAACACACGACTTATTGTATTTGCAAAGTTTGCCCCCAAAGGGCCAAGATTTGAGTGAAAAGAAACTGCATTAACATCACACGTTCAGTATGGCAGCAGATATATTCTTCAGTGGTGCATTACATACATCCATGACTACAGCCCAGTACTGCACGCACTGCATAGTGTTGCATACATAGAACTCCAGTGAACTATTACATATTTGAGTGCACACAAATGCAGTGGTTTCAGAACATGATTGCAGTGTGCAGCTAAGGGAATGTTGGGTATTTTACTGAAAACTATAGCAACCACACAAAAAATTCTAACAACAGAAGCTCAATGGTTCCAAGTTGCATGCTCAGATCTATTTAAAGCACATACACATTTACAAATATTGCAAAGATAAAGCAGAAATAGGCCACCAGCAGATCATTTTAAGACATGTTAAAAACATGACATAACTAGTACATGACTACACAGAGGTATTACGAAAATGGGAAATGGATGCAAAAAAGGTAACAACTGTACATATTATTCAGCTAACAAGGCAACAGCTCAGAGAGCATTTCAGGAAAATGATTAAAACCAATACACGAAAGAAATTCATTTAGACTGTCATTTGTATGTGTGCTGTTGAACATAGGTAGACAATTTTATAACAAAAACAAACATGGTGTACACTGGCTTCACAATACACAGTGTAACACAACACACATGTACACCACGATAAATAATCTGAGCAAGAAATACAAAGTCTATTAAGTTCAAATCACAATGGTGACACATTCTACTAAATACTGCTTACAAGTACAAAATGGTCAAAGAAACTGGTTGCTATGTTATGGCAGACCTATAAAAGCTGTCATTAAAGACCAGTGCCAGATTAAGACCTTATGGGCCCCGGCACACCAGTGAAAATAGGGCCCCCCCATGCCTACTTGTACCTTATCTTTGAATTGAAATGACAATTGGAAATGCAAAAATAGAAAAAAACAGAAACTGATTATTACATAAAATTTAACTAACGACAAAGAATTATTCCTGAAATAGATAGGAACTTAGAACAGTTTTTCCTGATTTTTGCAGCTGTGTATGAGTCAATAATATATGTGAAGGCAATTTTCAGGACAATGCCATGGTGAAGAATGATTTTCACTCTTCTTAGTGGCATGTTACATGGTGCGATATTGCTCGTCATCGAGTTTGCAGCTTTCCTGGAAGATGACGATGTGTATGTTGTCAGTAGTAAGGGTTTTCATCAAAACTTTCCACTTCCTCAATTCTTCCCAAATTGTTCGGAAGCCCTGCAGGTCTCTTATGTGGAAGTTCACTGCTTTTCCAGGCTGTCACTGGATGGTCCAGAAAGGCGACTATTTCTTCCACTTTGGAATATGCTTTGATCCGACGAGACCGGTCACGTACTAGAATTCACCACCACCAAATAACTAGAAAACCTGAACTGCTCCTCACTTGAAAGCATGACTTTCTGTGAAAGGTCAACTGGAGTAATTCACTGGAACAATTTTCATATTCAGGGGCCACTCAACCTAAGGGGCCCTGGCACTGGTGCACCATGGCTAATCCGGCACTGTTAAAGACAATTTTGAGCAGGTTTTCGATTATGAATACACAGCACAACAATCTTTGACACAAAGAAATCAACAGTTGGACACAACTCACTGGAACATTACTAAAAGCATCTCCATTCTCCAAGTGGCACAAACTGTCCGCTGAAGTCAACAACTTTCCAACAGTTATGCACAAATGCAAGGCAAAATACATGTTTATCACAAATCATCTGTGCAATGCAAAGTATGTCATTTTACTCCAAAAAATACACTTTCCATGCTCCAATAATTCTAGTTCAAAGTATCGCCATAAATTAGCAATCAAAACATTATAGATCAATGAAGGAACTACAGACACATCAATGGTAGGCCACAAACAGAACAGCTGTCACATTCCTAGTACTCTTAATACTGAAATAATTCCACTCACAAAAACAACCAACAATCTGGGTTTTGTGTTGGTGAGCTCTAGTGATGGTCATCCGTTGACTTTCTCTTAAATTTTCATCACATTCTAATTCATCTTCATGTATCTAAACAGAATGACAATGACTCTACTAACACTGCGGAAGACATGGTCATGACATGCCCAGCAAAAGCCAAAATCAATGCCATTGGATTTCAAGACGAGATAAAAAAATAATAATAGTTAGGGCCCAGATTTCCGTGGGCCATGAAATTTTGAGCCGAGCAGCAGAATTTACCTGTTGAAGTGGAATTTCCCATTTCTGCGTTAACTTGATAAAACGACCTATGATTAATTGACTGCTAATGTGACCATGTGGTACAGTGTAAATAAATTCAGTACAATGTCCTCCTTTTACTCCGCTTGTGGTCGTAAACATTCGTTTCTGCTTTTATGTCAGCAGGTATGATATATGCCATTCTAAAAATAGCAGCATGTAAAGTAATGCATATTTCCATATGACATATGGACGTGGACTAAAAAGATGACCTATCTCTTGGTTAGCTGATTATATTATCATGTACTTACAATGAAATTTAGCACAATGTCAGTATTTACTAATTGAACAGCAGACAGCCCAGTTTACTCATGAACGGGAGGCTATGGTTAAGCTGCGGAATTTGGATGGCTTTCCTTTACTAATCTGAGACACTTGTCAGTTACCAATCTTTTTCGCAGAAAACTGTGGGCCCTAATAATAGTGTTTTTATACACGGCATAAATCCTCACACACTAGTTTTATGATTTTCAGTTAGCAGTTGCCCAGTTTTCTTCCTCCACTTGTTCCAAACCTGCACATATGCTCAGAACAAACCACAACTTTCATATCCTCTTTAACACCATCTCACATCTTCTGCAGATGTTCCATCCAACTAATTTCTTTTACGCCTGTAGAGGTATGACATTTGACCCAACCACTGTTATATTTATGTATCAAATCATCTCACGTCTACCTTTATCAATGATTGATTGAGTTAAGGTTTTATGTTGCACTCGACACAAAATAGGTCATTTCGGAGACGTTCTTCCCAGCTGATCTCTTGGCTGAGTACTGAGAAAAATAAACCCCACACAAAAAAGTAAGCAATACAAGAACAAAGTGACCTAAGCTAAAATGAAAGAATATACAACAGACAAAACCTAAATAAACACAAAAAGAAATTTAAACCTAACATGCAAAAATGTAACAACTGCTCACGTGTGTGCATATAAGTGTGCATAACTGTCGTACATAACACAGCACAGTTCTATTTTCCCGTTTATCTTTCAGACAAGCACAAGAACTCAGATGCTGTCTATTGGAGGGGAGAAGGACCTTGCTTAATGAATGAATCCCGACAATTTCAGGTGGAAACAGCTGTTAACAGAGGCACCACACACCTTCAGACAACTCTTGGTTAAAATAGCGAAATTAAGTGTAACAGACACACAGCATACTATCTTTCTGCTTCTGACTGAAAAAATTGCCAAGGCACACCAAGTAACACCAAGTAATAAAACATGGTCTTCAAATTTGATGCTGCAATGTCATCCTCAAGAAAAAACTTTCTCCATAATGAAAATCATTGGAGAACAGCACACACAAAAAACGTGCCGGGCATTTCACTGGCGATACATACTTGGACTTTATGTACAAGTACATTGGATTCTATTGGTTTTTAGCATGCCTAAAAATAAATCCAAGAACAGCCTCAACAGCTATGAAGGTATGCAACATCAGCCATGCACTTTTAACCGAATGTGTACTGGCTACTGTCATTAAAAAGATACCACTACTACTGCCCATAACTTCACCAGATATGGATCAATTTTCATAATTCTTTCATCATGAGACTGAGAGTGAAACTTGGCAGTAAATTTCCAATAAAGATACCATTAAAAAGTTCCCACCGCACCTTAAACATGTCACTACACTTCCTTGTGAAATATTTAGAACCTTCGACTCATAGTGGACAATGACCCGGCCAGTTTTCCACTATCATGTATTAGTTACTCTACAGATGGTTGACTGGTTGGAGTTTAAGGGCGCTTTCAACACAATTCAGGTCATATCGCGCCTTTAAGGTAGAACTATATTATAAATATCAAATTTTAATTGGTATTAATGCGTGGAGTAAGATAACTGAAAACATATCACAACGATAGTAGATTTAGACTGAATAAGTAAATCGAGATTAGGTAAATTATTTAACTGAAGAAGTATAACATGTGTAAGATTTCCTTTTTAGTTGATATACTTGATTATATAAGTTGACTTTTAAAAATAAAATTCAGTATATTTTGGCTGGGTGTATGATCGAAGATGTTTTTAATGCCAGTAATGGAATAGTATTGATGGCGTGTTTGATCATATGAAGTACATTCCATTAGTATGTGTCTGACATAGAGAAGCTGATTACAGTTTGTACATTTTGGAGTTGCTGTACAGATAGCAAGTCGCCAGTTCACTCTAGTGTATCAGTAACACTGGAATACACAGTCACCACAAACACCGGTGCTACATGTGTCAGTCAATACATACAATGCACACAGAACTTTAGAAATAAAACGGAATTTTCGGACATTCTTTACAACAGCATACAACACGACATGGCACAGCCACATAACTATGATAGAAAGATGAAAGTACAAAATGTTAAATCAAGGCCAGTATACGCTGACCACTGAATTGCTTCACAGATCTCCACAGATCCACAATAATTTGTGCATAACAAGCATAGCAAGTGGAGAGCTGGAGAATTCGTATTCCTAATTCACAACTGTAAGCTACCTTACAGCTGTCTTTGTCATGTAACTGCACTACACGATAACTTGGCATTTACATACTGAACTGCTGCATCAAATACTTGTTGAGATATCATCGAGAATTTTTATACAGATAAAAGACAAGGCAATTATAGATATTTGACTTCACCCGCGGTGTGCAATCCCAGCCCCCACTTCGCGGCCAGTTACAGACTCGTCCAACGCTTGCAATCAAGTGTCTGCACTGTCGTGTGCCGCTGCATGAACCAGTCCAATTCACAATTATTAAGGGTGTTAGGCTTGTCAGGCACATTTCCCCCAAAAATTGCCCCTTCTCCTTTGGGGATCATCACCCCATGTAACACAGTTCCTCGGGCCAAGCCTACTTATCATCCCAAACGGCACCTTGATTGGTTCAGCCGTTTTTGTATGGGTCCCAAATGCTATGCTGTACAATGCATAGTCAGTGGGGAAGAAAACCCTTAAAAAAGACTCTTCCTCTTGGGATTTTGTCACCATGCCGGAGGAGGAATGGGCCACGGCCATAGGCAACATCCACAAAAAATGGTAAAGATCGTGCGTGTGGTTCCGGAGATATCCTCGCGGAGGAATGGACAGATAGACACACAGACGTACTCATCATAATACTTTGCAACTGCTACCGCGGGCCAAGTGAATATGGAAAATGATTAACATCTAGAACAGCACAGCACTGCCAAACAATGCAAACTGCAGACAAGCATTTGGTCTGTGGTTGTTCTGTACATGGCCATTATCAGAGACTATGCACACAAGAGACGACATGCAATCATACATCGTGTTTTAAAAAACAAGCCCATTTTAATTTTTGAGTAACTCAGTCAAAAACGAACCTATTACAGTAGCTCTTGGTATACAAAGTCCTGAAGAAATGTCACATCAAAGATTATAAACTTGCCCAGCTCACCAGTAATATGCCACATTTGAAGAAGTAGTTGTTGCACTATGAAAATGTTTAACAAGTTGTTGCATCTCTGGCATGGTAAGAAATTTCAAATTGAACTTTATTCAGCACTGGATTCATTACGATGCTCCAGAATTTAGAAAATTTCATCAACTATAAACAAAGTTATTCAACTTCTATCAATGGAGGTTAATTTTTGAGACATGGGATGAATATGTGGTGGACAATGCAGCCGACAGTGAGTGTGCCAACACAGGAAACGATCACTTTTAACAATTCTTATATATAATGTTGCTTGTCTGAAATGCAATTGCCACCACACAACATAACCACTGGCTGTTTTCCAAACCATCACTTTGATCAGCCGAAGAGGTCTGCATTTCACGAGGTAGTGCAGCAACATCTTTCAGGTGTATTGGACGAATTCCTGAGCTTGCAGTCAAATTTCTTCAATATTCGGCGTACTAAGAACTATTACAATAGGTTCATTTTTGTCAAAGTTTAAAAAAGTAAAATGGGACTCGCTTTTTTGAAACGCAGTATAAAATACAACAAAACCATTTGGTAACTTGGATCCCACAGGGAGATTTTAAAGCAGTTCACTGCCCTCTGGGATTTCAGCACTCAAACTTTATTGGCACAAGCACATTGCCACTGCCTGCCAGTATACCTCCACAGCCCGCCTATGAAGTTATGACCTTACAGTGGGAGAAATGTGTATAATGTTATTATTATTACTGTTGCATGTGACTTCACGACATCACAATATGTGGCCTGCTGTGACAAAAAGGCTTACATACACCGCACCGATCTCAGATAAAGAAAAGCCAGAGTTCAAGCTGCTGCTCTAAAAAGTAATAGCTAAAGGCAGTTAACATTAGCTGAAAACAGTGACAAATGCACGAGCAAACCATGACATCATACAACACAAATTGCTGTTTCACCAATTCCTAATAAGACCACTGATAAATCACAGAGCAAATATCCATCCGATGAGGATCTTCTGAGCCCAAACAAAACGGCATTTAATATCTGCAAAATATACAAAAAAACTGCAACACAACACAGACAAACAACCTGAGACTTCACTACACATTACAGCAAATCTGTCTATATTTCTTTACAGTCTTAATATGCTAACTTCAGTTCTCAGAGCATCTTAAATGACATTACCTATTCAAATGCACTGGTCTGGTCCAGTATTGACAAAGAACCAATGCAATTTTGTAGAATCCATTTACTTTCAGGACGTTCCCAAATTTTTAATCAAATCCCTGACTGTTCCCTGACCTATCTCTTATTCCAAGATTTCACAAGGTTTGCGACATTTTCCAGAGCAGTAACAGCAAAAGCAGGTAGAGTAAGTCGACAAACAGTTAGCAATGATGACCAGCAGCAGCAGCAGCAATCACAAGTTTATCATCGGCAGACACTATAACAGACTGTAACCTACTGTAACCTACAATGTGCAAGCTACTTTATCATATAAGAGATATAGAAGTGAAAACACTGCTGCTTTCAGTAATGTGTAGCCAGCTGGTGCAACAGGTAGAGTATTGGACTTGCGATCAACAGGTCGTGGGTTAAAATACTACTCGGGGCAAAAGCTGCGTAACAACCTTGGGCAAGTTGTTCACACCTATGTGCCTCTGTCACCAAGCAGTATAACATGGTACCGGCCAAGAGGCAGTGAAGCACTGCGGCTGGGAAGGTAACCACAGGCCTGGCGGCAAGTAATGGCAGACTACCGCCGACTGGGCCTGTACACCGGATCAACTCTGGGCTCAATGCTCGGTAACGAGTATGGGAAGCCTTTACCTTTTTAGCCAACAACCTGAAGAGATATAGCAGTGCGATTACCTGTAGTAATTGGGTTTGAATGGTCCAGCTTTGCTGAGGCCAAGATACTTTGCCTGATCATCCGACAGCTCCGTGAGATGAGCATCAAAACTTGGTAAGTGAAGACTGGCCACGTACTCATCTGTTGTGACACAAAACACACTCATGGCCATTCTCCCCTGACTGTGATCTTGCAAATTTTGTTTCTCCACCTACTGGCACAACCAGTCTTCTTGATGATGAACACAAAAAGAAGCGTGTTGAGACATTCATTTAAAAAACCGACCGACATCGTGCACGCGGTGAAAAATATTTCGCGAAAATAAAAGAATAATATTAGCAAGTATTATTGGAGAATTATTGTTGTCTTGTCCCGAAAATTTGACAAATCGTTTTATCGTAGCTGTTTTTTGGAATTGTGTAGGGGGCTGCAAATAACGTAAGGTTAAAATTGACAAATCTGGGTTTGCTTCATGTCTTTGTTTGCAATATGTGATGAATGGACCTTCGACCATGAAACTTCTCATCCCCAGCGTGGTCCTTGACCAGCAGGACATCTCACCTCTAAAAACATCTGTGCCAATTGACCCTAAATGTTGTCTGCTGGAACAAGTAAACGGCCAATGGCAAACGAACCAGTAAAATGGCAATGATGGAGGTGGTTTCTACAGACTGCAGGTCTTTCCTGCAGTCCAAACTAGCAAATGTCAAGGTATGAAAGGTGACTCAAAGCACAGAACCCAATCACAAAAATCACTCACTGGCATCATCCACAAACTGACCCCTAAGAGACGGGACATTATGATCCCTGTATGCCGGCTATCTGTCGCCAGCACCTAACCGTGGCACAAAACATGCTACAAAATAACGATACTGCCTGCAGGTCTGCCACAGTGCTAAGATACTAATCACTAACTGAGGCTCCAACTAAATACCAAACAAGCTGTGAATGCTTCTGCTATCTGATAAAGTCATGCTACCAGCAGGCTACTATTAACTGGTGGTTATAGCAGGATGGAAAAAGAGTACGTGGCTACAGCAAAGTGCCAGACTTTGATGATACCATTAATCTTGCATTCAATGCATGCGTAAAGAATGCCATAAAATACAAACACAGCCTTAAAATATACTCTGTCTGCCAAACCCCCCCCCAAAAAAAAAATCTGTGCAGAACTTCTCTCAATCTGCTAGGTGGTATACCAGTTACAAAAATTTCACCTGGATACTCGTGATGAATGGAGCTTTTTTGGCTCAATGTCCCATCACACTATGTTGAATTCACATTGTAGGCGAGCACAAGATCAGAGTATACAGTTATTAAGTATGCTTATTAAAGTATGGGAGCCAAAATAGCTGTATTATTACAGGAAGTGTATAAACAGAAGAACACAAACAGATTAAATAAGTCAGTAAAACACGGAATTAGAAAATATGCAGAGTAAATAAACTCAAAACACTACAGTAAATGCAATACATGACAAAATCGTTACGTAAACTAGTAAATCACAAAAACACAACCATTGCCCATAGACATCAGCATATCCAACACATACCCATCTTCTTTGGCAGAAGGTAAACATCCTGCTTGTAGCGTCCAGTCGGCGCATTGAACAACTCGATCAGTGCGAGGGCCTGAGTGGCTGTGGTAATGGATGTGACAAACGACGGCACACTGGAACAGCTCAGGTTCACTAGACGACCCTGCAACATACGCACGTTCACACTAACGTGCCTTGTGGCCAATGCTCAATGGCATTATTATCCACACATGCCAATAAGTAAGGTGTGGATATATCGGTTACTGTTTGTGTGTTTTTTGTTTGTACGGTTACGGATTTCTATGCCAAGGATAAAGCTGGCGGCGTCAAATTTTGCAGGGTGGTTCATTGACGTCCAAGGCAAGGAATCTCCCATTTTGGGGAATTTTGCTCTCCCAGAAGCCCAAAATCAAACAAATCGGCCAGCATGTGAAGGACAATGAATGCTCCAGTTGGTGACTCCACACCATTCGTAGAATATCGCACGGCGTGTGGACGTAGGATCGGCGTGTGTGGATCGAGGTCATTCCCCACTGACGTAGTTGTCTAATAATGAGAAGATATGCATTCTTGACACTGTACAATAATAATTAGCCCCATATGGGACTGACGGTCGACTCCTACTTACTGCCAACGTCAAAGTCACGTGACACAAAAACTAGGATAAAAATCAAAAATCCGGCCGACAAGCTTTAGGTATTCCCCCTAATTTAAGAATCCGTGGTCATTTGCCAGCCCCCGTTATAAATGGGGGAGGAGATAGCCATTGAAAATGGCTGAGTTTCTGACATTCAGGGGCTCGTGACCTTGACCTTGGATCGGGTCATACTGCATACCATCATGCGTCACTCGTCGACCTCTACCTACAAACCAAATTTCATTAAAATCAAAGAAACTTTTTGTGGATGGATGGACGGACGGACATCTGAGACCCACTTTATTAGGTCGACTCAAAGCAGTCGACCTAAAATGAGAACAGTTGGCTAGGACACGCGTTCTGCCATGATGGTTTGTTGAGGGATATTTTCAAAGGAACAATAATAAATGGCAAACTAAGAAGAGCTAGGAAAAACTACATACAATATTATGATGAAAAACCACACAAAACGGTCATAAAGTGACTTGTTGGCAACAGCAAAGACCATAAGGTTATCTAAGTTTTATTCCCTTTGGTACTTTAATGCTGTTAAAGGGGCAACATGAAAGGCATTTCGGACGTAAAAAAACTGCTCCACAGCTTGAAAACGTTCACTTTTGAGAGACACAGAATTACCTGAAGTAACTCTACAAAAACAACCTGCTTAATGACCCGTTATCCAGGACGTCCCGGGTTAACCAGTACCAGAAAAAACATTTGTTTTCACTTACTTCCTATCTTCGTGAGCCACATAAAATATCTTTAATTTACTTTTTCCACTGACTAATTCCGTAAAACTAGGTGAAACAAAAATCAAGAGAAATAGCAGTGGTAGAACTAGCAGTGGTAGCAGTAACGTAACAGCTATTTTGGTTTTCAGTGTGTAATCTGGTAATATCAACTGCCTCGGTTCTCAAACTGGACGATGTGGTGACTAACAGTTATAGTGGTTAATTCACACTTGACCGCTGTGTAACAACCTTCGGCAAGTCATTCACACATTTATGCCTCTGTACTATTACTATTAACGAAGTATTATGGTGCCATGCAGTCTAAAAACTTCAAGTGCACTTAACAACAACAAAAAATATAGTCCCAAGTGTCATGTGGGTTAATAGGTCTAGTTAGATTAATGGCTAACGTGAAATGTCTTCAGCTGTCTATTGCAGACAGAAAGCGATAGACGTAATGACGTCAAGCGGCGTATCATTCCAAACACGAGCTGTTTAGCTGGCAATAAGGCAGATCAAAGTTGCCATCAAAGTTGACGTCATCCACACGGCGCAGTCCACATGCAAGGTATGGCATCAGAAAAAGATAAAGACGCTATTTACCAAGCTTGTACTCGCCAAAGAGTTATGATGCCTAGCTGCTGGTGCAGTTACAACAGTCTACGTCCAACTTATGACCAGCCTTCCTGACGGGATGACTGTGCACTGCCATGATCAGATACAAAATGAAAATTTACACGAAACGACCCTATAAAACAGATTGAATGAATGTACCTATAAAGATGCTAACAATAAAATTACTACAACACCAACACAGAAATCTCTCCATCTATACTCTCAAAAGCAATATATCCTGCACATGACACATTAATGTTGTATTAATTTCAACATGTTCTTACTCTGTGCATGAATCATACCTCTGCCAGAAGAATAATTCTCTTGCCATCTGGCCAGATAATATGGTCAACCTGTGACCTAACACGCTCCCACGTCAAGTCTTGGGTACGAAGGCTGTTCTGAAATCAATAAATCAACACAATAGCAGTAAAATGTCTAGGCCTATAACATACGCCCGGGGCAGTACATTAATGCACAGGCGTGTATAATGCAGTAAATACATGCTACATGACCAAAAAACATACTACAGAGAATAGGTAACAAGAACTCATCAAAAAATGAGATAGCAAACGTCAACTTTTTACGACGATATGGCACGTACGTACTTCAAAATACTAAAAAAAAGAACCTACTTCGTTTAACCAATTAGACGATAGCTAGCCGAGTACTGCGCATTCAGTCTTGAGTTTATGAATATGCTACAGTCCACCTTGCTGTTATAGAATATTTATGCCGTAGGAGTCGCGCGG
>Ga0209780_1002180_pt1 | contig 13711 bp, 6 predicted proteins | sample WorMetexBAHAMAS2_FD_187384 | JGI IMG/M metagenome (GOLD analysis project Ga0209780, IMG submission 187384) | Marine gutless worms symbiont microbial communities from Max Planck institute for Marine Microbiology, Germany - Inanidrilus exumae... | ecosystem: Host-associated > Annelida > Digestive... | reverse complement strand
ATGTTAAGGCAATAACACAACCCGTAACGAAATGTAGCGTATCTGAAATTTCACACTTTCTCACGATGTGACCGAAACATCTTTACTTATTATCACAGAAGCGGGCTACCACGACGACGGAATGCGTCGAGCAGTCACAGCACCAACAGGCGGCTGTGCTTTTATTCAAGTATCAGTGAATGGAACCCAATGCACTGTTGCTCTGCTATCAATCCAGTGAACATCGGCAGCTGAAATGTATGATGTATTTGAAAGTGTGACGACTACTTATGTGTAAGTCTGTTCTCCAGCGTCAAATCTGGAGGGGGATGATGGGAACGCGTCCTCGAAATATGCTACCCGGACGTACATATCCAATGCAAAATCCCCTCTGTCACATGGTCAAAATGCATCAGAATGACTGCTTTAAGGGTCGATAAGGCATAAAAGACGTCTGACGGTTGGGCTCCCTAGACCGTCTGGGAATCTTAAACAGAATGTGTCCAATGTTACTGACGCCATAGCGTTTGTATCATACTGATCAACGGTAATTAACACGTGCAGTAATTTCAAACAGCCTACATACCGATCACAATACACCTCCAGTGATGTCAAAAGGCCTGGAGTGTCAAGGCCTAGGTCACAAACATAGGCCAAAACTGCACACGTATTCAATCTGTCAAAGGCCCCTAAAGTAACTTGTTCACACAAATCATCATAAATTATTGCAACAACTGTTCAATAAGCTGTGTAAGATAAATGTTATTCATTACTACCAAACAAGACGCAGTCGGAGACAGCAGACTTCGCCCCCAGTGCCGCCAGGTAGCGAACTCGACCAAACAATGTTGTCTGACGTCCAACTAGTGCCGCCACCTGGCGAACTGGATAAAACATGCGTCATCTGTTTATGGCCCACTGTGAAAATTTGGCATCATCCACAAAACCAGAAAATACGTTATGTATTTCCGGTTTTGTGAATGACATCATATGTAGTACACTGTAGTGCCACTTTCAACACAATTCATGTCATATCGTGCCGTTAAGGTAGAACTACATTGTAAATATTAAAATTCAATGGGATTAATTCTTTGGAGTAAGATCGCTCAAAAAATGAAAAATGCAATAATAATAATAGTCGATTTAGATTGAACGAATAAGTCACAATTGGGTAAATTATTTGATTGAAAACTAACGAAGACAAAGCCATGGCCACAGGTAACATGTACAGAAAATTTGGACGTGTAGTTTAGATATGCAGACAGGCAGACACCACTACCAGGGCGAAGTGCTAAGACATCGGCACAAACTGAGTAATATAGCGAAAAAATTTCACACACCTTTATTTTAGTTGACTGACACAACCCCTGCAGGCATGAAATGCCATGTTCACCCTATAGTGCATGATCTGATTTTTCAGTTATATTGAAAAAACAGTTTGCAGTTAGACCAAAATCAGCCTGGAATTTTCTGCACTTGAAACTGTTTTGTCTAAGAAGTGTTTCCTGTGCAAAGCAACTGTTTCACGACCAGGTTCATGCTATCCGGTTTTCAATAAATCGAAAGACTGTGCATCACAAGCAACGTTCCGTGCACAATGCATGCAGTAGTCTGCACTCATTACAAATGGTTATCCAAGGCCACAGGACTTCAGCCATCAAAGCCAAGTCTTAACATCACTGTATGTCTCAACACATCAAAATAAGCAGCGGTGACGCAATCTGTTAACAGAAATAATTTCTATTGTGACTAGGTCCATCAACTTCCCACTGTACTAAAACCAACATAAAACAAATATTTTTCACAGTCTGACAGAAATGCATACTTAAAATACATCACAAGAATGCCAACAAAAATGTCAAAGTAACAGACAATATAAGTATGTACAATATGCGCTTGTGAACGAATGGACGTAAATTACGAGATGCTGTAAGCACCATGATGTCTATTGTCTCAAGCAGTGGATTCATCTCTAGCCACTGTAGCTTAATTAAACGCAAACGGGTGCACTTAAAACATAATCAAAACCATTCAATCGTGTTGTCATGATGCTCAGTAAACACCAACGTTAACTGGCGTTCAGTCTTACAGAAATAATGACAACAGATCCGAACATCAGCAATGAATAAACAAACCATAAATAGTACAGTGGCTGGGAGTAAACAGGCTCCCAACAATATATTTACGAATCAGAAAACAAAATTTGTACAGAAGCAAATGAGGTCAAAATAAGTTAAACAGATGTGGAATGATCCTGATCAAGCAGGGTCACAGCAACCTGGGCACAACAAGCAGATTCTGAATGACTTGTCGGTCACTTTTTTAGAGCGGCCTCCTGAATGCTGCGCAGAGAATTCTGCAGAGTAACAAGCAGGTGGTCATAATCACGCCCTCCACTAGCTCGCAGGCCAACCGAAACTGTTTCCAGCGTTGCTATAATTTCTCTGAACTGAAATTTGGCATGCGGAGGAAGTGACTCTACATAGCCAGAACAAACCCGATGAAAAGACTGCACATCGTCGGAGAGTGGCTGCAGTAACGTTGAAGATACAGGCTTTGTTGTGAGTTCTGACAGATGTTTTGAAAGACAGCTGGCAAGGCTTAATACATTCTCCTTTGTACAGTCTGCATCACCATCAGTTTCTTCTTTATCTGTCGATGACGTCACAGCTCCACTCCGATGAAGTACAGCTGACTGAGCAACTAGCTGCTGTGGTGATGAAACCACCGGCTGAGTCTGACTCTGAAGCTGCGGCTTGAAGGCAGGCAAAACTGGCTTAGCACCGGGCGGCAGATTAGGTTTGGTAGCTTCAGCTTTTGTCGGCTTGTTTTCAGCCTTTACACTCGGTGACACTGGTCCTTCCGATGCTTCTTTTTTCTTTCCTGATGAATCAGATTTCCTGGCCGACAAAAGAGCGATGGGAAGTGGAGCGTCGGAGCTCAAAAACATACTTTGAACTGCATTTACTTTTCGAGACTTAGCTGCTGACTTTGATTCTGATTCTCGTAAGACAGCACTTTTCTGAGAATCTTCAACATTATCCACATTCCGACCAAATGACGCTTTAGACTTTGGCACAGTGCAATCAGATATATGCCTTTCCAAAGATTTTTTGTCCAGTGATGGACTGTTAGAGTTTTTGTTATCTCCTTTTGTTTTCGGCAATTTCCACCGGGATTTCTCTGGTTTGTTAGCAGATGTGCTGGATTTATTGCTGGACTGAGTTTCAGCTGAGACAAACGTGTTGGGAGCAGACACTCGAAGGATGGCTGACGGTTTTACATTATGTTCCTCACCGCTCTGCTCATGTAGTGTACTGCTGTCAGAACTGAGCCGATCCTGCAGTGTGCTGTCACCGCTTGTACAGTCTATTGATAGCAAGTCAACCTCCTGACACGACACACGCTTGGTCCAATTACTCGGCTTCAGCTGCCAACCCTGATCATCCGAAGCTCGAAGACTTCGCTCCACACCAGCCTGCCATTCCTCCACCTTACGACGCACTTCAGGTGTCGGCATTTGCAAAACATCTGACACTGAATCGGAACTGTCCAGTTTAGTGGCATCGACCGACTCCGTGCGCACATCCTTATGCATATGAGCTGACTTTGTTGACCGTTCAAGGGAGTTGAGGAACGACGCAGACGCAGTACCACCAGATCGCGGTACTGTACTATAACCGCTCACAACCTCACGATGAGTTTGGTCTGAATAGAACCCAGTTTTTGGCGACGAATGACCAGAATCGAAATTGTCGTCGACAATTTCGCAGGATGATGACGGAGCGGCTTTGCATGGCTGTGACGTCGTCTTCTTCAAACTCTGCCGAAGCTGATTTAGCACGTTCTGGTCGGCAATCACGCCACCGTGTTGATGACGGCCGGTGACGCGCGTGAATCGCGGCAGCGTATTCACGCCACCGTTGACATCAACTAGAAGTGATGGTGGCGGCGGAGGAAGAGAAGCGTCGGATGCATCCGTGTCCGGCGTCTTTTGCTCACCCGAACTACATCCAGCAGACTGTAGGTCGGCAACTGGCCCGGATCTGGCATGCTCTAAGATACGTTCAAGACTACCATTACGCGACTGACTGGCGGGTGTCGACGACAGTAAATCATCGCTACTGCTCTGAATCGAACGGTTTTGGTGGTCACTCAATGAGTCGGCGACGGTGGCTGTTGAAAGATCGATAGAGTCAGTCATGCTCGTGGCCATGACGCCAGCAATGTCGTCAGCAGCCGGCGACAGACGCGAAGATGATGATCGTGGATGCGGAACAGGAAATGACTGGTCTTTGAATGAGCTGGTCCGTTTCGGCGGCAATGGTGCACGCTTGTGGTTTGCTTTCTGTGCAAGGAACTGAGCCGCCTCGGTCAGTGTGGCATCAGTGTCAAATGCAATATGACGTTTCGGCACAGGCGGTGTTATCACAGCTGCAAACAATCACACAGAGATCCGCTGTTTATTTACTACAAGTGCACAAGACAATGAGACCCCGACTGTTGTTTACGTGGCCAATTTCTCCTAGTCACCGTAGGTAAAGGTGCAGTTTAAGGATGGAGTAAAATTTCTTACAAGCTAGATGCCACTTGTGTTGTCAGACACAGCATCAGTGCAATGAAAGAGTGACATAAAACAGGAAAGCAATAGCGGAACGGTTCAGTGGTAGGAACGGCCTCTCACTGGCAAAAATTATGTTCCAGCAATCCTAAAACGTTCCTCTTGGGAGCTCTTTGGTGAATCTATTCTAAACTGGAGTAATTCAGAAACAGTTGTCTGTTACTAGTAAAAACCAGATGTATTAGCAGTAGTATCAAAAATACACAGTGGGCCAAATATTCATACCCCTTTAATCGATCCATAATTATCAACTACCAACAAAAATAACCAAACACGCACAGCTACTTTAAAAGCAGGGTTCAGACAACCGGGCACCCAAAAAACCGATTGGGTTATTTGGTGAACCCAATTAAAAAACCGGCAAACAACCGACCTAAAACTAAATCAAATTTTGATGTCTTAAGCCACAATAATAAAGAAATATTTTACTAGATTGACAGTTGTAAACGTTTAAGGAAGTTTGCAGTAAATAAGTAAATTTTGTGTCAGCAACAGGCTATAGCAGCTGTCACAGTTACAGTAATGCCATAAGCTCAAGTAAGCTGCGAGTAATTCACAGAATAGAGTTAGATCATGGGCTTAACAACTGAGTCATGAAGTGTTTTGTTATGCTGCTATATTCTGTGTTTTTGTGTGCTTTTAGTTTCTCAGTTGTTTTATCACTTTTTAGATTTTATACTGTATAGAATTGTCTTTTAGCGTGATTTGTCATGTATTGCTATACTGCGTGTTCTGCTGCAACTTTGCATAATAAACGATTATATTATATAACAAGATAAATCTATATTCTGTAAGTGTATTCTAAAATTAACACAATTCTGTAAAGAAATTAAACTACAAAACTTGCAATCAAAAGTGCAGTAATTACATCCTTTTAAGGCTGTCCCTACTAGGAGCGACCCATTTGTCCATGGGAAAAACTCAAAAAACCTGTAGCTCGATAGAAGCCAAAAAACCCGCTGGGTTGGGCTTTTTAAAAAACCTGGGTTTTTTGAACCCTGTTTAAAAGATCATTCAGCTATGCTGGAATGCTTGCTAGGATACAAAAGAAACAATGCTCATATAATAAATTACTGAAATGTAACCCAATAAACATAATGAAGAAGACAATCGTAGATAACAGACTTCACCCGCGCTGTGCAATCAAACCGCCCACTTCGCGGCCACTAACCAGAAGTACACAACCTATCACAACAATGCCGTAGGAGGACCGACCGAACCCCAGCCATGACCGTAAGCAACACGCACAAAAAATTGGTAAAGATCGTGCGTGTAGTTCCAAAGATATCATTGAAGACTGACAGACAGACAGACATGCACACACACAGATGTACTCATCACAATACTTCACAACCACTCCCATAGGCGAAGTAAAAACTCATTAATAACCTGTAGGTAAATGACTAGAATTGACGGCAGTTTCGGGAGATAAGGTTTTTACAGGATGAGGAACATTAGGTTTATCAAACTCCTGGTCTCCATCTACATGCACAGCAACAACAAACAAACACACAGAACTACTTTCAAGTCGTAGGCCAATGCACAATTCATCAATGCACAGAACACAACCTTATAACTGAATGCGTGCGTGTATGCTACTTTTCAGCAGATCTGCAGGAAATTTGGCATGTGGCATAAGGGGTGCAAAACTAGCACCGTCAGGAAATTTGGAACTAGCGGGTTGCTAGCGCAACAGATCGAGTGTCGTACGCATAAGAATGCAGTGCCATAGGTGCGAGATGTCACCAAGCGCTGTACACACAAAAATAGGAGTAATAGTAATGCTATAAGTGCATTAATAAAATGATCACTAACTCAGTAACAACCTTATGGCCCACATTCCAGGACACAAGTGAGCTGGTACTAGATTGACTGAAAACAGTACCCACTATTGGTGTCCTAATCTTTTATAAACATTCTGTATTTACTATAAAGTATTGCATATCCTTGACAACTACTATCTCAGACAGTTTAATAAGATACACAGGAACATGTTAATGATGTCTCAATGTAACTGTTACTTCTGAAGCAGTTATGCGTGCATGCATGCAGATGCTGTTCAGTGTTGATTTCAGAGGTAAACAGCGCAAGCCAGTTGCCCTTTTAATCATGAGCGTGCAAATGGTGAAATAATTTTGTACGACCCAATGTCAAACAGCTACTGACTCAAAAGGAATGGATATTATTTGTTAGTCTCCACTCACACACTACAGAATAGAACAATGGATAGACAGAAACATGTATGCAAATATACAAAGAAGTAAGTATTACGTTACATTGGCCATCTGAGCCTGCACTCATTACAAAGTTGTGCATTATGACCATTTGCAAAACCAACACAATGAAGACAATACGTGAAACTTGACAAATTCAATTCAGCAATTCAAGACTACCTTCGCCAGTGCTGGACGTGTGAATCATGTTATCGAGTGCAACATGAATCTCTCTGAATGTTGGCCTGTCAACTGGCTCCCACTGCCAGCCTGCAATATGCACCACATAAATTTGTACTGATGTAACCACTTATTTTGTTTCATTGTAGTTTTTCTACATCCCAACACAGAAGAACAATAACATTAGTAGCACAACTAAAACAAATAGTAAAAGAACAATAGTATGTAAAGTATCTAATTGTCTAGGGACAATTATTTAGGTTTGTGGAAGAAGGTGGACATCAATGCTACAAACTCCAATTGTATTACTTGAAGTGACAGGCTACTGTCCCTCCATTCACATCGGCATCAACCAGATCATCTAATCCTGCTGCCTTCATAGGGCATTGGCCTCACATCTAGCATGGAACAGATAATCTATGTGTCAATGATAAGCTGCATATGAACTTAGAAGGCCCATCAGTACATAACAATGTTTCCAGAAATGGCATTTATTAACAGTAGAAACTTCCAAAAGCACAGCATTCATTTATTTTTCAGAGAATTACTTTTTTTGGAAAATGTAGGCTTTCTAGTAGGGCTGCCCATATAAATGATTAATCTTCCAACTAATCGTTAAGAACTCCCTAGTAATTAATTTTTTGTTAACAGTTAAATTTCCAACAATACCCCAATTTGTTGATTTACTGAAGCCAACTTCGTGCTCAACTGCACGAGAATTTACTAATTCTGGACAGTGTGAAGATAATCTGTCAAAATCTATGGACCACGTGTGTGAATTGAACAATGACTATGATACTGTTTCTCAATATAACTTTAAATAAATAACACAACAGACTGGCAGTGATGTGACTTAAGGCAATTACTACAATTCAATTATCCTATTGCTGCTGTCAATTTAGTTGTTTTTCACTATTAACTAATTGCTTATTATTGAAAGATTAATTGTCAAAGAAATCCTTAATTGTTAACAGCCCTACTCTGTAGTGTTACCTACTAAAAATTGATGCTTTAATTGCATTTACTCCACATTTCATTTATAAAGTAAAAATTTGATCATCTTGCAACATGTAACAGCAAAATTCAAATTTTGCAAATGCAAAGTAGCATAACAACACATAAGCCGCATACATTGCCTCATGAGTTGATAGACACTGGATGGACACCCAGCTGGGCACTCCATCCGATACCCTCGTTCCAACAAGTGATAGACTTCAGTTAAATCAACTCCGGGATATGGAGACATGCCATACGTAGCCAACTCCCATAGCAGTACACCAAATGCTGTTCAGACAAATATTCCACAAGCTTCATAAAGCAAGCAGCTTGAAGCACGGTCAGAAAATCCACTACTTCAGACATTTTTCAGAAGTGAACACTAGCAATAAATGGCAAGATACCAGCAATTAGCATATTAACCACACAGAACTATGGACAAGCACTTACAAACTCTAAAATCTGTAAATTTAATTTTATATTGTAGACAACATTTCACATAACAGCACATATTTCAGCAGCTGTAGTTGTAATCTGACTAGTGCATATGCCAATAAACTTCTGGCAGCAGCAAATCAATGGCAAACAACAAAGTTTTCAATATGGCAGGCTTTTTGGCAAAATAGTACTCTTAAAAAGTAGTGGAAGTTTTAGCATTAACCTGACTCGTTCTGAAAATGGAAATTTTCCCAGTCATTTTATTGTTATATGGCATTTTTTAAATTAGAGAAAAAATTTTTTGCAGACATCAATGCATGAAAAATGCTTCTGAAAGAAGAAAATTAAAGAACAGTTGTACAGTGAAGCATATGTATCAATAACATGCATCAATAATATTCATGCATACCCCAAACATCAGACTTGGTTGAAAATCTATTGAAAGCCAAGCCTTCCGGAGCAGTCCACTTGATGGGGAATTTAGCACCAGCATGAGCCGTGTATGTGTCATCTTTCATCAGCCGAGCAAGACCAAAGTCGGCAACTTTCACCAAGTGATGCTTACCAACCAAACAGTTCCTCGCTGCCAAGTCTCTGCAATGAATAACCATTCAACAACGATAACTCATCACGCGTTCGTGCGCCAAACAACGAGTAAACATCAAGTCACAAATAATGAACAAGGTAAGAACAATGACATCACCAAAGTTGGCCAGAAATCCTTTTTGTTATTTCCTTAAAAAATCAAAACTGCACAGTATCTGTGAAAGCCTATGAAGAATGCACACATAGAACACCTGCAATTCAATACAAAAAGCTTAGCTATCACACAGGGACTATGCAATGCACACACCCCTTGTCAACTGCTGCATGATTGTAGAAAAAATCACACTGGAAAAGGCTTACAATAGGCAAATGACCTTGAAGGTCACTCAAGGTCATCAAAAATGGTACAATTTAACAGACCATATATCACTGTATAGTGCTGTTCTGTAGTAAAAATCATCTGATGCTGTGCAAGATAGAGAAATTGGTCCATTTTTCTGAATAAAGTGTACATAAATTAGTTACTAACATAAAGTGAGTACTGTAAGACATACACAGTGTGCTCTTAATCTAAAGTGCTGCGGATTTGCGACAACACATACAAGAATACATGATAATACCGATGAATAAAACATTTCGCTTCCAAGTATGCCATTCCCGAAGCGATCTGCGTGGCCATATAGAACAGGACGGTGGGACCAAGCTCGTCGCGACTGCCGTCACGTAGATAGTCCAGTAGATTTCCTGCACTCATGAACTCCGTAACAATGTAGAACGGTGGTTCTCTGGTGCACACGCCTTAACAGAACAGCAGCATAGACACACAGCTAACCACCACTTTTCTCAATAACAACAGCACAGTATGAGCTAGTAAGAACACATTCACCAGAAGGCCGTATTGCTTTCTTCATTCAGAAAGTGACTCTTAAAGAAAGGATGTGGTTTCTTTTATACCAGCTCTCCAATGGTAGTTTAACACCATCATGGGCAGTGGCACAGTTATACCTGTGTCCCACACAGAGGCACTGCACACCTTTAGTAAAGTGATGAGTAAAGCATTAAACTGAAGAAAAATAAACAACCTGTTAAGCACCAGGAATGCAGGCCAAAGATAGTTAATGGTATGACGGCACAACAATATGCCGATACCTGTTTTACTCTTATGATTAACTGTGACCAGCAGCAACAGCGGCAGTTACCAAGTAGCTGGACAAGGTTGGCATGTTTCATCTCTTTCATTATTGCAGCTTCTTCAAGGAAGTCGTTCAAGTCCATAGTGTCTTCCTGCAGTTAGCAATGAAAGACACATTTCAGTTTCGTTGATGACCACTGCTGCCAAGCCACAGTACATATGCACCATTATATGAACACATACCGCCTCTGAAGTTACGACCTTATGGTAGTATAGAAATGTGTCACAAAAGCCACAAAAATAAAATTACTTAATGTATTGTTCTGTCATCATCAGGGAGGGACCGAGCCACAGCCACAGATAAGATGCATGGAAGATTCTGTTGAAATTTCGACATGTGGTTTTTAAGATGTGCGAGTGGACAGACAGATACACAGACAAATGACGATTGCAATAGTTCTGCATCTACTCAGAGTGAAGTAATTACAGTACATTATTGCAGAGACATGGGCAAACTGCAACTAAGGATACCTTGAGCGTTTTCACAGCTACAGTTGTATTATGTCTGAGCCAGACACCCTCATACACATCGCCATACTGACCACTTCCTGAACACAAAAATGACACAATGACAAATGCTTATGTACATAACTCAGAAAAAAGCTGTTTATGCACATAATTCAGGAAAAACTTTGATTTTTACTCATTACAGAAAATAGCCATGACCATAGCTACATGGAAGTTAATTCAAGAAAGCATCCATGTACATCGTCATAGTTGTCAACATCGTTAGACAGCGTGATACGGTATGGAGATAAGTGTATATAACACCACTGAAAGCTCTAGCATCTTCTTGCTAATCTGAATGCACTAGCTGCCATTAGCAACGGCATGCAGGCAGTAAAACTTTGCTGCAACAAAATCCTGCACACCTTAACTGAGGACACTGGCTAACATAGGTTGACGTGCATACTGGCCTTAATATGGTCAGCTGTTTATTACATAGGGTGACAACTTTCAAAGCAGCAGTTTCTTGACAGTTCTCTATTATCTTTTCTAGTCACCCACTGCAGCAAAAGATGTGAGCTGGGTCCAACTAAACAACAGTCTGACCCAAATACTGACTTTCAAATATTGCAATTTTCCAAGATCACATGTTTACTCGACCTTTCTCTGATTTTCATTGATCCCTGGCATTTTTATGACCTTTTGCTAAATCTCTGACTTTCCCACATCTTCTAGACAAGTGATAAAACCAGTTCTGCTCATACCAAGCTGATGCTTCATCTGGATCTCTGTTCGTTCGATTTCCCACTCATCCGGTTCTGGACTCAGACCAAAGATGGTCGGTTTGTCTCGTTTGGGCACTGGGTACTGCAGGTTGGTGATGAGACCGGCTGCCTGCTTGGAGTGGTAGTGCACAAGTTCAGCGAGTGTGTTGAACTGGTGTTCTGCTGTTATGTACAACTACAAACACAACACCAGTCACACATCTATCAGGTATTCAGGTCGCATGGTGCTGACATGCAATGACAACAGTGTCGGTTTCACAACAGTACCGGCACCTACCTCATTTTCAATGGTCGTTTCCACTTGAACCTGGGTAAGCCAGTTCCCCCTCCCCCCTCAGTTTTCTTCCTCCAATTGATCCGTAAAGCAACTTTTGAGGAAAAGTGGCAAATAAAGCACAGACCACAGCCAATGGCCTGACATCATCTTTCCTTCATCCACCACTGTATTCCTGATGGAACAAGTGTTGCTCTGCATACACCAGTTCTCTGAAGCCAGGACTATGAACGGCATCTCCACACATTCTCCTGAGGGATCCAGCTCCACTTGAAGTTTAAAAAATCCAGTGAAAAAAAAACTGAAAGAATCACAAGCATAGCAGCATCGACGAAAAACAAACTGTGATGTGACTAAGCATGAGATTAGTGATGGGTCAAAAAACTTTACGGTTGCTTCATTTACAGAAGCAATGCTGAAGACCGTGTACAATAATAAACAAAGTAAACTGATTGTCAAGGTCGTCACTGTAGCATCAGTAGTTCATGGACATCACAATAACATAACACTGCATAAACTACCCAATGAACCTACATACACTACAGGGTGTTAAACTATGCAGGTGACTTTGAATGCAGCGTAGTCATATGTGATTGCAATGCAGCAACACATCACGTGTCTGTAGCTAATACAATCAATGTATCTCTAGTAAGTGAATACTTCAAGACACGTCAGTACACCTAAAGGCCATTCAGTGTTGTGAAGATGTTATGAAAAGAAATAAAATAAAAACAGCTGGTTCCCCCTTCAGTTTTCTTTTTCCAAACTGCTTCGAAAGAGAACCTTTGAAAAAGAGGTGGCACATACTTTTACGGGCTCGATGCCCTCACCCAACAAAGAAGTAAACTCAAGGCATTGATGCCCAACCAGGGAAAATTCTTTCTTGATTTAACACAGTACTCCTGAGAGGAGAGGCATTGCTTCCAATATGTGGGCTATCTGAGGTTAGCATCTCAAAGTGGCTGTTTTACGGGTGAATCTGGGTTTGTTTGTTCCCATTTTTTCATCTACTTGGTTCAAAATGGAAACTTTACGGCAAATAGCACGGTGTTTACAGGCAGATGCCCTTCCTGTCACGCAATTCGACTGAGTGGTCTGAGTTAAGGTTTTACATCCCACTTGACACAAAATAGGTCACTTCGGAGATGTTCTGCTCAGCCAATCTCTTGGCTTAGTACTGAAAAAACTAAATCCAACACAATAAAAGCAAACATGCATCCGTAACAAAATATACAACACAAAAGAAACACAAAAAACTAAAGCCAGGCACGGTCGCCTCTGACCTCCGGCATGGAAACGGAACGGGCCTATTCTGGAAGTAAGTAAGTAAGGAAGTAAATTATTAAGTAAGTGAATAAGGAAGGAAGGAAGTAATAAAGTAAGGAACTTAAGTTAGTAAGCAAATAATTTATATAGCACCAAAGTTAACAAATGAATCAGGGCGCACTACAGCCCTGGAGCATGTATGGATGTGTCACCCAACTAACAGAGAGAAAGCACTAAAGGGAAAATATGAGGCAATACACAAATACAAAAGACCATTAGCATACACACCTGTCCTGCGGTGTCTTCATTGATTCTGTAGTGGTACACTCGACCTTCATAGCGCAGAGACACCGACCTTTGACCTGGACTACTCTCACTCTCTCGTACCAAGAAGCTGCCATTAATGCCACTGCTCAGCAGGTACTCAGCGGCACTGCGTGAAACCTGGCCATGGTACCAGCTGAACTTGTCAAGACTGTTCACCGGTGCCACATAATTGCTCGGAACCCAGCCAATAAGCTTCGTCCGCTTACTTTCAACATGTGCCCATTCACCTGTTTTGTTGTAGTCAATTATAACTACCTGTTCACCTGAATCACAAACAATTACACGTGTTACTACAGAGATATATTTATTGACTCAGCAATCGACGACAGTCAAGGACAATGACATTGCAAAACTAAGTGTCAACGCGTCTATGTAAATAATAACAAAAGTAACTAAATGTACGCAAAGTTGTAGTAATGGTTTCAACATCAGCTGACAATAATAAGC
>Ga0209780_1002179_pt1 | contig 13712 bp, 10 predicted proteins | sample WorMetexBAHAMAS2_FD_187384 | JGI IMG/M metagenome (GOLD analysis project Ga0209780, IMG submission 187384) | Marine gutless worms symbiont microbial communities from Max Planck institute for Marine Microbiology, Germany - Inanidrilus exumae... | ecosystem: Host-associated > Annelida > Digestive... | reverse complement strand
GCTATTAATAACAATTAATACTCACTAAATGTTAATATTTCTAATATAATCTTACCTTAAAGACGCGATATGACCTACATTGTGTTGAAAGCGCCGTTAAACTCCAACCAACCAACCAACCATCTTAGAGAGGATAGTTGGTGGCTGACGATGGGTGAAGGGCAAGTACTTTGAGGACGTTGAACACAGATAAGGTTATGAAGGTATGGAGGTTGGATAGTTGGGAGAACTTTGCAGGTAAGTGACAGGAGCTTGTATTCGATGCCTTCAGTGATTCTGAGTCAATGAAGAGAGCGTAGGATGGCAGTGATATGACAGGACTTACAAGCTTTAGCGACAGTACGAGCAAGAGAGTTATGGATCAGCTGGAGACGAGATAATTGAGACTTAGAGTTTATAGTAAAGACAATTACAGTAATCAAGTTTGGAGTGGACGATAGAGGTAGCAATGGTACAGGCAGTTGATGAATCGAGGTAAGGCCGAATACAGCGAAGTTGACAAATGTGATAGTAACAGGCTTTGGAGAGATATGTAACTTGGTCAGAGAAGGTAAGATGTAGCTACCTGTAAACTAGACCTTGTCATGGAGCATTATGAAGTCGAGCAGTAATCAATGCAAAAATGTCGTTTTCTGTCCATTTTATTTAACCATTCACCACATGGTGGGCTGCATCCTCAATAATTTATCAAAGCAAACTTTGGGGATTACCAAAGCAGGATTTTTTTTACAAAACAGCCTTCTTGAGGTCCATCCAACAGCGTCAAACACTGAAAGCAGATTAAAAATATAAACTAGAAAATGGACTTCGACGCTCCAGCGTCGACGTGGATGTCTTCGCTACCTCGACGGCCTGCTGTGACCTTTGACCTTTGACCTCCAGATTCTAATCAGGTCATACGTAGGGGATAGTGAATATTCCCTGTCAGTTTTATCAAAATTGTGAAGGCGTTCGTGAAATGTCATAGTAACAAGATCTGTTCGGACGAACGAACGGACGGATGGACAAATGACCGCGGCGGACTGTCAGCCTGAAAACATAATGCCTTTGCCAACATTAAAGGGTGGCGAAGTCATAAAACCAAAAACGTTAGGTTAAATACTGCCAACATATCTTATTTTGCACGAAATTCTTCAGCAAATGTATCAAGATTTAGAAGAGAAGCAGTTTACCAGCTTTGCATAGCCTGCGTTATCAAGAATAAGGTTTTCTGGTTTGAGATCACGATAGACGATGCCTTTATTATGCAAGTAGATTAGTGCCTCGATCACACACGCGACATAGAACCGCGCCATAGTGTCGTCAAACACGCCTCTGTTATTGTCATAACAATGCAACAATACTAGTCATATGTGTAACAACAAATACGACAAACCTACAAAGCGCTGAGCATAATCACTATAATGTTTCAAATTATGCAAATTAATTAAACCATAAAGCATATGAAATGTCATATAAATTATACAATAACAGAAGCAAACAAGTAGGGCCTAGTCAGAGTCCACGTCGCATGTCATGTTGTTATTGAGGATTGAATGATCTCTTCTGCTACACGCCGTTATTAACGACTGAACGATCACTTTTGCTGCATATACCGCAGCAGACTCCCAACGCTTTTCAATGGTCTAGACAAACATAAAAAATTAGCCCCGTACAAGACTGACGGTCGACTCTTCAAAATGGACGTTTCTGCCAACTTCAAAGTCACGTGACACAAAAACTAGGCCAAATATCAAAAATCCGGCCAGATCAAATTTAGATATTGTGCCCTAGTTTAAGAATCCGTGGTCAGTTGCCAGCTTCCATTGTAAATGGCGGAGGAGATAGCTTTTGAAAATGGCCATTTCCAACTTTGAAGGGCTCGTGACCTTGACCTTGACCTTGGATAGGGTCATACTGCATACTGTCGTGTATCACTCATCAACATCTACCTACATTCCAAATTTCATTGAAATCGAAGAAACTTTTTGTGGACGGACGGACGTACGTACGCATGTAAGTACGCATGTACGTACGGACAAACGAATGGACATTTGAGACAGGCTTTTTAGGTCGACTCTGGTGTCAAAAAGTCAACCTAAAATTGCCCCTTGCTGCGGGAGGTCTCGATCCACACAAGTCAGCCCCCAAACCGTATCTCGATGGGTTCAGTCATATTTCGCAGGGCTCACGAACATGACGAACGTCACCAACAGACAGACAGACACGCAGGCAAACCACGTTAGTAATAGGCCACATGTAGCTATTGCTGTGACGCGGCCTAATATGTCCCTTGAGACGGCCGTTCAACACGACTACTGCATCGCGCTGAACACCCGGATATCTCATATGAGAGTATGTGTCACGTACTGCAAAGCATGTAATCATTAAAAAAACAAAAATATATAATCTTCAGAAGCCTGACAAGTAACTGATCATCATAATGACTGAGCTTATAAACGCAGTCAGGAAACCTGTCGCGAAGTAGCGTCCACAGTTCACCGCCAAGACACGCTTCCATCAGCATATACAGGTACTTGTTGTCTCTGAATGTACGATATAACCTGCAATGACATGCAGCCAACAAACCAGCAATCATCCTTGCTGGCAATGCACAGATAACTTTACATCAGGTATTTCGTGCTTAGATGTTGTTGTCACCTTTGGTCTGAGTTCGTCAAGACTCAAGACTTAGACTTTGAGAGCTGCACTGTTGGCGCATGCAGTAATTTACATTTCAGAATTAAAACACTCCACATACCCTAAAAATGATTAAATGACGTGTATTTTACTATTTTACTCTAGCTCCATACATTACATTTACATTCATGGTGTAAATAATGAATAACTCAAAGGCAACATGTTACTGTCACAGGAACCTTCACTTTCACGATGTATGAATACAAGTCACAAGATCCATGTAAGTCATCAGGGATGATCAGCCGTGACAGGTGTCACAGCTACGCGTTCTCAACGACAGTTTCTCTATCTCGTCTTCATCTGCTCTTGTTTTAAAATTCTCAGTCATAACAGAGACAGAGATTATACATCGCTGAAGCCAATATCGATTCAAAAATGGCTAAAATGACCATAAGTGAGAAAATTAAGCGGAGAATTTATATTTTGACCGTGTCATCTTTAGTAGTTTTGGCTGTCTTCAGCGTGTCACATAGCCGTTTTCTTGGCATAAACTCCAGTTCTGTACTTTTATTTCATTAACCAGAGTCATTATTATAAACTGAATGGAAAGTGGAAAGCCTTACCTAATAATGAAGTCGGACCGAGCGTCGACCATTGTCCACTTCTCGTTCAGAACATGTTCCTGCTGGTGAGTCTCAACTATGTGGTGTTTCTTCATCTGTTTCAGTGCGAACGTTCGTCGCGTCTCGTTGCCAACCTGGACCTACGCGTCCACGTGCACACGCCACATGCTACCTCGATGATAACGCTAGTTTCACTTTGGCACTTAATGCAGTCAATAACGCGTTGAGTCAAAGTGATAAAAAACTGTAGGCTTGCATCCAGTTGGTCTTCGGTAATGTAACACTGCCTGAGATCTAACTGAACCAACAGTACACGTCCGAGGTTTGTAGTAACTGTCACTGCTCACTCATTCCAGATTCCAGTATTAATGTTTCCTGGTCTTCGTATCGAAATGACCAAGGACTAATCGAGGACCGAACTGGTCATAACTGAAACACAAACTATACCATAGAATCGTCACAGAAATAAAAATCTAACACTGCTAAACATGAATATAAATAACAAAACACTGGCAATTAATATACAATGGTGGTTAAACCCGATCTATTCACAGTTTAGACTGCAGCAGTTTGATGAACATCCCATCTGCATTTGCAATCAACCCGTGATACAACATCTGTTCAGCATTCCTTCACCTTGTCATTTGGGGAGACAAGACTACTATGACAACAACAACAAGAAGCTCAGCTACCGCAGAGGGACCGCGATAAGCGCTATGTTAGTAAATTATGCTATGTTTCATGAGGTATGGGAGTTAGAAACGTTTCAAACAGCAAAAGTGACTTCAAGTCATGCAAGAGCATTGGCAATGGTGCCATTCGACACCATACGATTTCCTATTAGTGTTCCATTACAACTATGTCTCTATCTTGCACCGTTCACAAGATATTATCACTTATTTCCCAAAATTTAAAGAGGTCACGTGACTCTAAACGCAGAGGGGTAATATATCATGCATGCACTAGTACACCTGTATATCAATCAGCAAACGAGATATGAAGTGCCTAACTTCACCAATTCCAAAAATATGACTGGGGCAAAATTTAAAAAAAAATAAATTAGCCCCGTGCGGGACTGACGGTCGACTCTTCACAGCTTAGGTGGACGGTCAGTGTGGTAAACTGGTGACGTCATCGGACACAGTTTATCACACTGACCGTCGACATATGTGTACAGCACGGTGGGCGCAAGGCACTGCGTCACGCGGGTCTGTCAGCGTCAGCGGAGACTTGTTGTTTTGAGTGGGAACGAACTATATAAACGATAGGGCGGGCTATCAACGACAGTTAAACTAAGCAAAATGCATGATAACACTGAACGTTCGTACGAGTTCCACGCGTCCAAATCCGCCAACGCCAAGCGTTGCGACGACTCTGATATCGGCTAACGTCACGGTCTGCAACTCCTTTGCTATGTCTTCACTGAAACAACCACACAGTGACAGACAAGTTAGCAACAACACCAGAGAATGGCAATCGCTGCACACGGTCTATAAACAAAATTGTAATATATCTTGTAAAATTTCTGACCGACTTGCAGTGACCAAAAAAATAACAATAGCTAACGAAGATACTTTTAATGTACGATGTTCAACTTGATTACAGTCGTTTCCCATACAGTCACTTTCCCGGTAAGACGTTTCCCCACAAAGTCATTTTCCCGGAAAGTCGTTTCCAAGAACGTGACACAGAAAGTAACTGTTAGCTAGCATATGTGGCGATATAGTGTTAGCCTGTACTGAGATTGGTTTATTTAAACCGGGTAAAATTGTCAAGTTTTTGTTAGCAGTGCCTCTGAATTTTGCTGCAGTTTACGCCAGCGACCGTCTTTGATCATGTTCACTTCTATTCAGGCAGTATTGAGTAGTCAACTCCGGTGTCTTAATAACGAAACGCGGCGTAGCATCCTCAGTGTCCTTGCGGCGGCGGCGGCGATGGCGCGGGTTCTTTCAGTATCGTAACGCCGCTACGCTGGAACGTGTCTGTTCACCATGTTCGGCGCCAAGTCGCTCATCTGCACGGCGCTGACTCGCTCAGCTTCAAAGAATTGTGCTGTACCGTCGTCGTCGCCGACGCCGCCACGACAGACAAGTTCGTCACCGCGAACACAGTCCCGGTCGCCGTGGCGGTCGATGCGGCACTTTGCGGCATCACGGCCATTCGACCAGGATTAGGGCAGGAATAGGCCGAAATCACAATGCACTTTCTTCCGGGAAACGTCTTTCAGGGAAAGTTACTTTCCGGGAAACGACTGAAAACCGTTCAACTTTACAACCCTACATACAATCTTCAGTGGTTAACTTTACATCATCATCACTAAATAATTTTTAGTAGGCCTAAAAAACAAAACCTATTCAATTTCTCTCAAAACACAATGCTAACAACTGGATTTGATTGGAGCCCGGTTGAATACTGCGATCTTATTACCAGCATTCCAGAAAAGACACGAAGCGTTATATTTCTGCAGTCAAATCGGACAAGTGGAAGAATCAAGTTCTGTTGTTTGTACCTGACGTCCATGTTATCCTGGACGCGATTTTCGTCGTCCTGGTACACTCGGTGAATGTCGGCAACCTTGCTAATAAGCTGCATATACGCTCTGCACATCAACGCAACGCAATCTCTGCAACAACCTGCACTGCATCAGTCATTCTGCGTCAAAACTTAGCAGCACACAAAGCGGCGCCGTTCGACAATGCGTTTAACAACAAACGACATCGAAATGGTGCTCAACCCTTAACGTGCACACAAAAAGAAGTTAAAACAGGTAGCCAATTTAATCTGTAGTCAGGACACAGCTCAAAATTAAAGAAACGGAAGCAAGTCCAAATATATAAGAGCATAAATACGAGATTGATTGACTGAGTTAAGGTTTTACGTACCATTCGACACAAAATAGGTCATTTTGGAGACGTTCTTCTCAGCCAATCTCTTGGCTTAGTACTGAAGACAAATCCGAGATAATGTCGTGCCCGTGAAGATAAAAGATAATGGTAAATGTGTGGTGCTCATCTCCCTTACGTGGCCCAGTGGTTGAAGAACTCGGGCGTCATGTGTAGCGGAGCGTTACGCGCTCAGTGGCCGAGGTTCGCGCCTCAGCCGTCGCGCGTCCGCCTACCAAAGAATGATTTCTAATAATTCCTATGGACGTGATAAACAGGGAGATAATCCCGGGCAGGAAAAAGATGGTTCGACGGTGTCCTGTATAAACTGTGACCACTGCTGATGCCTTGATTAGCAGCGTCAATGTGTTAGCCGCGCTGACGTGAGCCGAAGCAGATAGATGTGGCGAAGTCCTCTGGATGGCGCTTAGCCAAACAGTAGGCCACGCCAAGAGGGGGCACGCTACATAAATACCTGATAAGCTGTTCACTTCTACTCAGGAGCCACCCAAAAAGGTACCGTGGAAAAACTGCGGAAGAGAAGTTTCAAGCCTGCAGTGAGATGTGAAAGAATGATGGACGGTGACAGTGGTAGACCACTGGAAAGCACGGAACCAAGTAAATGCAATTAAAATCTATCAGACTAACCAAAAAGAAGCAGTTTATTCCTGACATGTGGTGCATGATGAAACAAAGTGTCGCCCTAACGGGACGTAACACTACTGGCCCACCGTGGAGTTATAATGAGACTGGAGGCGGCATGACGTCATCGCCTGGCCTACGCGAGTGAAGCCGCCTCCAGTCTAATTATAGCTCCAGGAGTGTTACAGACGACGACGACAGACGACAGCGAGCAAACCAATACTGGCCCCTTACACTATGTGTAGGGGGGCCAGTAATAAGCAACTGGCAACTGGCGATTTTCAGATACAAAAAGTAACAAAAATAAAGCACCAGTACGAGGAGAGTGGAGACCGACACTGAAATGCAGTAACGGCTTCGTAAAAACAGTGACAGATATGAATCAGTATTATCCTGTAATATAGCTTTAAAACAAAACTGGCTTCAGTTTCTCTTCACTGTAAAAGCCAGCGTCTATCACATTTATATCAGTCAACGGCGTGCCATAAATGTAAAAGCTAGCTTCTGTGCTTAGAATTTGTAGATAAAATCTTTTGACATTTGCTGTTTTAAAGCGACGTCTTTAACAACAACGAAGAGAAACTAAAGTCAGTTTTGTTTTTAGAATTTTTTTGCGGTTTTGTTACGTAAAATAGTATGTTTAGTGCATGGACTGGCACGGTAAAGTTCATTGCAGCAAAATCGTCACCACGCTGTATTTCCCAGTGATCGGTCGAACTGTTGCCGAGATATGACAATTTAACGCTTTTCAATATGGCTGACTTTTAAAATTCGAAATTTTAACGACTTTAACGACCGACGTGAGTCACAGGGTGAATATGCGTCATCGTTTCAAATTTTGGTGTGATTGCTCCAACCATTGGTGAGATATGGGATTTTTACGATTTAAAAAAATGGCTGCCATCAGCCATCTGGGATTACTTAGTTGTGCAAGTGTTTGGATCACCCACGAAGAGTATTTGATGGTTTTTTACTGTGCAAAATTTAGCTGGAATGGATGCAGTGCTTTTGATAGTATGTAAGTTTTAACATTCTGAAAGTTAAGCTTAAAAATGCCTATTCATGCCCCCAAAATGGTTTTTTTTTGGGGGGGGGGATTTGACCCTTAAATACTGCACAGTATCAACGCGACCTCCCTTAGTTAAGTTTTTTTTTCTTTCATTTGTTGTTTGTTTTTATTGTTCCTTTGCTGCCATTATAGCCTATGGTGAATAAAGATTATCAAAAATTACTTCCTTGCACGAAAATATGTCATACGACATATAAATCGTCAAAATTGGTCCGCTGGTGCATACTCGGCGCGGGCGCGATCCCAAGAACAAAGTAGACCTACAAAGGTACACTAAAAACCGGAAACGTGATAAGTCACGTGTTCACCCAGATCACCCACGTTATCGCAGCGCCGCATGGATTTGCATGTGTGGGCATACCCACGACGTATATCGATATATTCAAAGTTTCATCATAATAAGTGCAGGGGTTTCGAAGCCCAAGGGGGTCGAAATTTGTCCTTTGCCATTACTTTGTTATTGGCTTTTACAACAGCTTGCACTACCGTACAAGCTGTGATTCTAGACACTAATGCAGAAAGGAAATGCGAGCCTAATAAAAGATTGCGTAGACACGTACTCCCTTTCGAGAACGAGGCAGTCGACTCCATCGTTGTCACAGGCGATCACGTTGGCCGTACGCACATCTTCACTGCACATCAAGACAAGTTAGACAACGTCACGTGTGCACGATGCACTGTCAACATGCATATCTTTACCAGTACTACTACAAGTATACATGCCTTCTGAAAAGCGCCTAGATCCGGTCAGTTATAATGTAAGAGACGCAGTAGAAATGTGACGCTTGTATTTATATTTGGCAACAACCACGCGGACAAGTAGCTGGATCGGCTACGTTCACAGAAGACCATCCTGGTTGTTTTCTTTCATCCAACATTTAAATGTTAGGTATCATGTAGCGCAAAACAGTCGTATTTCAATGTATGCAGCAGTATTCCTACAGGTATGTTCGTCTGTGACAACTCTGTGTCATCAAAGGTTAGTTAGTTAGTTGGAGTTTAACGTCCCCCTTCAGCACAAATATGGCTATATTAGAGACAGAAGGTCAGGGGTGGAGAGCTATCCCTACCCAGTGAAGGAAGGCCAGCAATATATTAACCTCAACCCTGGCCGCCTTTTTGTTCAGCAGCCACCCAAAAGGAAAAGGGATCAAGAGGCTCATTTAAATTATTACGCCAGCGCCTACAACAGGGGAAGACAACTATCGCACCCAAGACTAAACTAAACCAAATACAACAAAACACCAGAATAAATCTTAACTAAGCAATACAGGTAACACAATCATAAACATAACAAACTGAACCCAGGTTCGGTCGCCTCTGTGTCATCAAAAAACTGGCACGACAAAATGCAGCTGCTAACTATATGCTTACTTACTTGCTATGAATTTCAAACCACACATGTATATGAAGCAAAACTGCAAAAGCTCAATAAAGGGGCCCACGTATCCGCGCAACATGCACGCATATTGGCGTAAAATTATCATATGATCTTTGCACAGTGGTGTATTTAGAATTCAGGAACGGGGGGCAAAGTCAGGCAGTCTGGGGAACGGAAGTACCCCAATGGGGTCCAGGGGCAGAGCCCCGGTAGATGATCTGGGGGCGAAGTCCTCCAGAAGCTGTGGCATATTATATGCCTTCTGAAGTCAGCAAAATAGCAACATTTGCGTAACTTGCAGAAAGTTTCGTAGCCAAAAAATTGCGGACGTCCGCGACGCGAGGGGGGGGGCATCGCCGAATGACCCCCAGTTCAATACGCCATTGCTCCGTACATGCCATAGGACCGTCCGTCGAGGCACGTCGGCATATAACCATAGCAAAATATATTTTAAGGCCTTTTATAACCGTGTCTTGCTTATAACACGCGTGAATCTAACTTACACGCGAACTGCAGTCTGGACTGAACCAGCAACAAATTGACATAGATCGATTGTGTGCATACGCATTAACTGCAGCCTCATTTACCTTGGCAATGGGGATGGGCGTACAATATCATTGGGACACCTGTCTCAAGCCCATACCATCATTTCGTAAAGACGCAATTTTGATCCAAAACTCAATGGATTTGACATGTAGTTCAATGCTTAACTTTTACAAATGCACATATTTTTGCTTATAAAATTGCACATTTTTAGAAATGCACATTTTGCGCGGCACTGTTCGTTCACAAATCCCTGCCAACGTGCATGCAGCTTGATGCACATTTGCCAAACGGGGCAGATATCGTGCAACAGTTAGACGTATACAGGCCGTCGCACTGTCCTGGTCAATACAGAACACTTCTGTTACTGTTACAGAAGGGCTGTGCCGAATGGCTGGACAAACACGGCTGGTCAGTTGGCTATGCACGTTTTTCTGCCGCCCTTGCATGGCATTACGTTGCGGTTCTAAGACAACTGTGTGATTTGAGTTGAACGTGAGCGTAGGAATGATACAAACGCACGACTGCAGAGCGCGTTCTCCAAAGAACTCGCCACGTTCCAGTGTTCGAATCAGCGTCTCGACGCCTCCGTCATCTGAAGACGAACGCGTTACTTTCACCTGCAAATTACATCGAAATCATCCGTATGAATATTCGATGCTTACGGTAGACTGACCAGGGGCTTCAGAATGTCTTGCATAACCGTAATTTAACTATGTGTGTGTAATATCTGCAACAAAATTCAGCGGCTCAGCAACTGAACATCGTCTTCAGGAGTTGTGAAGTACTCCAAGACAACAGCAAAGGCCGGTTGTAACATAACTCACAATTAATAATGGAACATTCCATCTTCTTATGCCTTTTCGTGTTTCACAATATTATGCTGGCCGCGTCCATAGCAGAAAGCGTAATGTAACAGTCTAGCGTCCGTCCGTCTGTCTGTCCCATAAGCATACTCACCGTGACTCACCAGGGGCAGCATGCGACGCGGCCAGCGTACATTTCGGCCCGACAATAAGGAGGATAGACGTAGTTGTTTACAAAACAAGATACGACCAATTTTACGACCAATTTTGAAACAAAGGAAGTCTGTTATCACAAGAGCCTGCAATTTGTTATTTTACGATTGACATAACAATGGCATGCTAAACGTTGCTTATTATTATTATTATTATTATTATTAACATCTTCGTCATCGTCATTATCATCATCTTCTTCGTTGCTACGTATATACTATATAGTTTTGTCTTTTCAATATTTGCTTATTTAACTGCAGTGCATGCGTGATTGATCACATATCGACGTCTGCGTATGGGACTAAGTTCCTATGTTGCATCCTATATCTGGATTTTAATGACGTATATTCAAACAGCTCTAACCTTTCCTTTTGTGATTATGTAGAACAAGTCGCCCCTTGCATACTGACGAATGATGTATGAGCCGTTTTCATAGTGAACCTGTGTTCAACAGCACAGCAAACAGTCAACTACCAAGTTACCAACTAGTATCAGATTTAGACAAAATATCTACATTCATTACAACTACAGATGTTAAGACCTCCAGGCCAGACTGTCCTTAAAGTAAACATTTTGGCCTTGAGGCCAAATGGCCTCAAGGCCAACATTTGGCCTCGTCCTCCTAACAATGGCCTCTACCTCGGCCTTGGCTTTGACTTCTGATCTTGGTCTCGCCTCGGTGCCAAAATCGAGCGTTTGGCCTCAGCCTCAAGCACTGGGCCATGTTTAACATCACTGATAACAACTACCAGTAAACAGGAAAAATGAAGATTAATGAAAACAGAAAAAATGTAACACAATAAAGACACAAACATCATAACAGAGACCTCTTCAAGAACATCGGCCAAAGTACTGAGCGTTTCAGGCTTGAGAGTTTTCAACGCAGGAACACTACAGTATGCACCAGTTTATCGGTAACGTTTAGTAGAATCATAACTGTCAATGCACAATGGCCTACACTGAAGACGTAAACCATACTAAAACTTCCAACTTTTGCCCATATCAGCTGATTGATTATAATTTCGTGTTGACACCCAAAAAAGGCCAAAACGAACAAGTATCCGCTGCCGCTGACAGACCGCGCGACGAGGTGCCTCACGCCCACCGTGCTGTACACAGACGTCGACGGTCAGTGTGATAAACTGGTGACGGAAGACCATCACCAGCTTATCACACTTACCGTCCACCTAAGTCGACAGCACCTGAGACGATAGACGTGCAGTTGCAAGATTTTCTAAGTCCAGAGTTTACGTGAAAGTTCTAGAGAGAAGTTAGTATCCTTATTTTTGGAGGTACTCGAATTCCTTTCCAACACAGTGTAGTATAAGCCAAGGGAAGCCTATGTGCCAAAAAACGAGCTCAATCTGTTCCGCCGTATTCGTACAGTGCCGATTTCTGACGAAATTGTCATTTGGGGTAGTTAGGGCCTTTTAGGGGTCACTCGAGGTCAACGGAAAGAGTGCCATTCGATAGAGCACATATGAGTTTCTATTCTAGCGTTCCATAATAACTGTGTCCCTACCTTACACCGTGTCTGAGATATAGACGATAAAATGGTCGAAAATTGTCGCTTTTAACTTACCTCACCTCTATTTGGCGCCCTGCGGGGGGTGACCGCGTCGGAATTTCGCCTTAATAGAACACCGATTTGTGACAGACGGGCGGACAAACGATGACAGCATATACTGCGCTAACATAGCGTCGCGCGGTAAAAAGCTGTAATTCTAAAAATGCACAAATTAAAGTACAAGTGATAATGCAACATATTCCCGAGCATGATATATTTATACATTTATCAGTGATTGAAACACACCGCCCACGTCGAGTTCCTTAAAACGTTTGGCGATAATGTTTCGCCATTCGCGCCTCATCCACGTGGTCGTCGCGTATCAATCACTAACAAGTAGTAGTAATGTATAATTAAACAAAATAAACGAATATTAAATTTTAAAAAAATTAAAGAAATGACAACTAATAAAAAGTTATCAAAAAGAGGCATACATGCACATATATAGGCATAATAGGCTTAAACTGCAGCATTTGTCAGCTAGAGACGGATAGACGGACAGACGAAAACCGGAACACAGTATATACCGCGCTATGCATATGCGTTGCATATGTGTTACGTGGTAAAAAAACGAAAATGAGAAGTGGCTAGAATACTTACTAGACGTAAGTGAGAAGTGAGGGAGAGCGCATACAGATATGGCGAATGGCGAAACAGGATCGCCAAACCTTTTAAGGAACTCCACGTAGTCGGCGTGTTTCTGCATTCCAGTGCGTGTCAAGATCGTCTTGAACACGGAACGATCGATCGCCCACAACTTGCATTGTGTCAACGCTGCGTCATATCATCCACCAATGAGGTTCAGTCAAACAACCACCGAGTGTAGCGGAAAATATACCTTACTGACAGGCGACAGTGCCGGCATTAGCCACAGCGCGACCCCCACCCCCTTCATACAGCAGCTACCATTAAGAATATCGTACCTTTGAATCATTAGAAAGTAATGTAAATCTAGTAGGCTCTCTAACACTTAGTGACAGTGCATGCACTACCGATCAGACTACACAAGTCTCTATGTCAAATGTCAAGTAAATCTTAAGTTTTCACTGGTAAGTTTCAAGTCAAGTCTCAAGTCGTTACCCAAATGTTAGGGGTTCCCAGTTTCTAACATTTTTGACGCTAAAATAGAGTATTATGGACCCACCGCGTATCTTCGAACTTTGATCCACACAAAGGTTTGTAGTTTGAAACCAAGGACAAGACCAGATTCAACTGCAAGCTTATCGAAAATATGCATATGCCTATATTGCTGTATTTTAAAGCAGACTGCACTGCCTGACACTGTGCAGTGTTCAGCAGTGTTTTATCCAGGCACCTTTTTTTTTGGGGGGGGGAGTTTTCCCCCAAACATCGAAACTCCCCCCCCCCAA
>Ga0209780_1002178_pt1 | contig 13715 bp, 4 predicted proteins | sample WorMetexBAHAMAS2_FD_187384 | JGI IMG/M metagenome (GOLD analysis project Ga0209780, IMG submission 187384) | Marine gutless worms symbiont microbial communities from Max Planck institute for Marine Microbiology, Germany - Inanidrilus exumae... | ecosystem: Host-associated > Annelida > Digestive... | reverse complement strand
TCTCGGTTATTATTATTATTATTATTATTATTATTATTATTATTACTATTTTTCAGTAGGTCTAAAGGCCAAAGTGCACGCGATTTGTTACACTGTCAGCGTCTATATGATAGCAGAAAGCGAGACGACGTCCGTCCGTCTGTCCGTCTGTCAGCATACTCACCATGACTCACCAGGGGACAGTATGCAACGCGGCCGGCGTACATTTCGGCACGACAATAAGGAACTACATTCGTGTTGCAGAGGGCGGTAATAGACTTGCAGCAGCGGCGGTGGCGGCGTAGGCTATTCGCGTTAAAGGCAGAGGTCGCAGCATAACGTGCCAAGTTAACTAGCGCCGGTCGAGGTATATGTGTGCCTAAACCAAAAACTCTAGGTGCATGGCTGAAAGGTAGGAGGGAGTGTTAGTGCGATATTTTGCAGCGGGCGTTCTAGTGAGGACTAAAAGCTGTAACTTTTAATAATTACTTCATGTGTGAGACCCTTACCTGTCATCATCATTGCTTGACCGAAAGAGTCCCTACAAATTTTGGCCCCTCCTACGTTCTGAAAAAATTCTGGTTCTTCTGGACATTTTCCCTGCAACAATATCCATCGCTGTACACATAGGAACGAATTGCTAAACAGCTGAAAGAAAAAGAGAAAGGAAATACGGGCCAGTGCTCTGGCTTTGCATTTGTATCGAGCTCGGCCGCATATTTGTGCAGCCAGCGGCGCTGCCAAACGACAGCGAAACATGTAGCCTGGACATTAGCAGGTGCCACGTGGTCTGTCAGTGTCGAAAGCATGCAAGGTAATACAAGGTGCGCTGTATACCTCCGCCAGTTTTGGCGGGGTTGCCGTTTGCACAGCTGTTTGTCTGCTTGTGAACAAAATAACTCAATAAATGGGTGCACAAGTTAGTGAAAAGTTCGATTAATTTCAAACTGAAAACCAAGATCGGAGACAACGAACAGTTTTAAACTACAAGGCAAGGCTTTTCAGTACGATGTTCCTCTAAAATGTCTACTCTTACGGCTAGCGCCCAAGTGAAAAATTTCAAGTTCCAACGTAGCCACTCTTTGCCTATCCACAGTCCACTAGTCTTGATTCCAGCATTTAGCTGTTTACGTTGTAATTACGTGATAATCAACATACTCTGAATTTAAACTGCTATGCGCTGTTTTATAGTTACGTGGCGGATGAGCTGAAAGCAGGGCGTAGTGTGGTTCCACAGCTTTTTCCCAGCGCGACGATCTATTTCTCGGACATCGTCGGCTTCACAGTGCTGTCGTCTGAAAGTAGTCCGATACAGGTCGTCGAACTGCTGAACGACCTCTACAGTACATTCGATGATACCATCTCACGTCACGACGTCTACAAGGTGCGCTGTATACCACCGCCAGTTTTGGCGGGGTTGCCGTTTGCAAAGCTGTTTGTCTGCTTGTGAACAAAATGACTCAATAAATGGGTGGATTTTCGTGAAAATAGCACCGTTAGATTACAGATCGCAGAAGAATTGGTTACATTTTGAAAGTGATACGGAACATTGAAACAAACATACATAGAGCAATAACGCAATTAAACAATTAAACCGAGGATCATTGGTAATTAGACAGTGTATATTGAAGGAATGATTACGCAGGGTGTCGTTAACGTAATTTCTTTATTTCTGCATATGCTGGCTCAGCCTGGCTGTTCTGGCGGACATGAGGTAGGGGCAAGGAAATGTAAACATTTTGCAGCACATTCAATCAGACGCCGATCTGGCGCTAGCACTAAGCTTTTCTTATACCCATGGATTCAATTTTGTCTATATGGCTAAAAGATCGTTCTATCGTGCTGCAAACTCTATTTTCGACAAGGTTCTTCTAACTCTAAGTGCCTACAGGGCGGACTGTAGAATATAGGTGCATGTTGTCAGGTGGAGACAATTGGAGATGCGTACATGGTCGTGAGCGGTTTGCCGAAACCAAACGACGGACGCCACATCGTTGAGATCTGCAGTATGGCAATTTATCTCCAGGACTGGACGTTTTCTACAGCGAAGCACAGCAAGGGACGCTGTAACAGGTAGGCCTTTACCTGTCGTTTATTTATCGTTACGTGCAGTTGTTGAGATCTGCAGTATGGCTCTGGATCTTCTTGATCTCGTGTCGCGCTTCACAATTCGTCATCGTCCTGACGAGACGCTGAAGCTTCGCATTGGAATACACACCGGACCTTGTGCGGCAGGTGCTTCCTACTTCTTGACAGTTTAACTACATGCACGCCATACTGGCGCTATATAAAAATTTTGGATTGGCCAGAGCTGCGGTCCAGAACGGACGGACGCGTTCTATGACATTATTACGTTGGCCCCATCTAGCGGAAAGAGTAATGTAACGGCCTGGCATTTGTCCGTCCGTCTGTCTGTCTGTCCCGTCGGTATACTCCCCGTGACTCACCAGCGGGTAGCATGCGACGCGTCCAGCGTACATTTCGGCCCGACAATAAGGAGGCACGACATACTTGTTACCGACGTTAAGCGAGACAATAAGTAAGTAGGGTGAAACAAGTTATCGACGACTGTGTGATAGTGGTAGTGATGATTAATGCAGGTAGCAAAGGTTGGATCTGCTGCAAGCTGATATCATTAAAACCACAGACAGCAGTATTAATAATATTCTTACAGGCTAGAAATGCCAATGTATGGGCCAATTATTGGTGTGGCCCAACCAGCCAAAGTTCTGGGTGGGTCATGGTCCACGGCGCACCCTACAGCGTCCCCATGACGCATGCAATGCCCAGCTTTTTACAGTGCAACGACGTATTAAGTCGGTTGACGTCAAAGCTGTTGGTTGCGTGCGCTCCTTTCTCAGTCAGATGTCACGACTGAGCCCGATGCTGCAAAAATTATCAGATATTAACTATATTGTCAAAATGTCACAGTACATAATGTCCATACGTTGCTGGTAGCGTATATGCTTTCTAAGTGGTGGTGCAAAGACCAAATTGCCACTAATAGGCTCTCTGGATGTCTACAGCTAACAGGAGTAGAGGACTGTTAATAGCACTGCAGAGTACGAACGACTATCGCAACTTAATTCCTGTTATACGATGCATTACAGATGCACAAATTGCGTCTTGCTGTCTAAATACGATACGATGCGATACGATAAAGTATATGTACGTGCGCTCAAAAGCTGACGAGATGGCTAGCCTAATCTATAGCGCACGGAACAGAAACGAAAAAAATAAGGAAAAACTAGAAACAAAAACCGAGTAGCTCAGAAGAAGCGGTCCGTGAAGGCAGTCCGGGAGGAAGAATTGAAAATACGGGGGTATGATTAGTGAAACAGGTAGATTTTAAGCCGGGGTGAAAGAGAGGGAGTTATGGATGAGCAGAGTGGTGAATAAAAAGAGGAAGAAGTGATGGGTGAAGGAATAAGTGAGTAGAAAATGGAGCTGACTAGTAGCCAGTTTAGTCTACCGAACAAAACGAAACAAAAAAATTAACAAAAACGAACGACGACACGTTAGTTGTATTTCCATCGGCATGCATGTTCAGTTGTTTAGGCCTAATGTAACCAGCGCTTAAAGTCGGGCGGTATGCAGGCGGTATGGCATACCGATGACTATGAACACCTGGACAATTTGTTGTGCCAAATAACTATGTCGTGTAACCGTTCGTTATTTTTATTATTATCTTTTGTTTTGTTTTATTATCTTATTACTTCCTGTGTTGTATTGCTGTCTTGATGACGAAATAATGATGTGTAAATGTCATCTTATTTCGAAAGTTATTATCCAGGCGTACGCTGATAACCAAAATTTGAGCCATGACCATATTGTCTACGTCTATCACTGTACTGTATTCGTGACATGTTATTGGCGCAAGTCGCCCTTTGTCATATGTTTGAAATAAAAAGTGGCGAAAGGAACGCCATGGGAAAGTACAGTTTTGAATTTAGCTAAACAGACTTCTTTTTAAAGACATTTATTAGTTGATAATTCATTGTCATGGTTGCGTCTTGTCAACTGATGATGATGAGATACACGCAGCAGACCGAGTGATCCAGCTGAACCATTAAAGTGATCCGCAGTAATTACTGGTTACTGGTGCTGGTTAACATGCAGTATGAATGTCTTGGAATTGATCATGTGTAAAATGCGTGGTGCTCAGTACAGCGTTGCATGTGCAGGAGTGGTGGGCCACGCAATGCCAAGATACTGTCTCTTTGGCGACACCGTCAATGTCGCTTCACGCATGGAATCAACTGGAGAAGGTTAACGAAACCCATTTTGTATCGCTGTTACATACGGGGCACTTTTCTGAATTTTTCTGTGAGAGGCTGAGTTGAGCGCATGGGTTTCCGAAGGCCGTCTTATGTAATTTTATGTACCATTTTCTTATACATATCAACAAGTACAATTGAATGTCGCCTGCTTTTAAACGGTCCATGATCCGTAGAGTCGTTGTTAATGTTTCAGCTCTCAAGATTCACATGAGCGAAAACGCACACGAAGCTCTCGATGCATTCCCAGAGTTTGTCACGGAGCCTCGTGGCGAAATCTCTGTCAAGGTAACATTTTCTTTTTTTCTTGTTTCAGCAGTACGCCGCGAAAGTCGCATAAAACATTCGGACGATGAAGGTGCATGGACTTAAGTGGTATGCTTATTTTAATAAACGAAGGATTCACCTCGGATTACAGTGCATGCAGACTAAGTCACATTATTTTGAATGCAATTAACGTATTATGTCAAATAATTACGAGAAAATTATTGCTTTAATGTAAATGTCTTTAACCCTGCTGCCTGACGACTTTCTGCAAAAGTTGCACACAACCAGTTCGATCGAACGCATTGCAGGAAGCGGTCAGCCACAGTAACTGCAGATAACATTGCCGCAGTTGAATACACGGATAAGGAGGAGTTGTAAATTGTATAATTTCCTGTAGAGTATTAATTCTAGTTTCCACTGTTACAAAAAGTGTAAAAATCCACCAAGAAATACGGGAGTTATAGTCAAAAATAAAGTTGCACGTTTTTACGGACCACGGTGTACTGACGTCCACATCCGGGAATTGTCAAACGTAACCATGGCAAACTTTTTCAACCGATGTGAGACTCCGGTTGGCAAATACTGGTTATGGTTGACCCTACTGCACAATTACCGTCCGAATACCGCACTCTAGGCGGATCGTAGTTAACAGGTCGATCACAAAATGTCTATAATAAGTTCCAGCTATCGCAGACGAACCTGCGCCACGCGCTTCGTCACGCCCCTCGTGTCATTAAGTTCAACAAAAGTGGACGCTCAGTGCGATAAACTGGCGACGGTCGTTGACAACACTTGTGACAATCGACGTACCGTGCGAAAAAAAGAACATAAAAAATCGGCCAAGTTCACAGTTTGGGAAAGTTACAGAGGGAAGTACGGTAAGTACCCTTATTTTCGGGAGATATCCGAATTGCCTTCCAACACAATGTATGATAAGTCGAGAGTAAGCTCTGTGCCAAAAGAGCTCGATCCGTTGAGCCGTCTTGATAGAACTCCGATACAGATGGAGTGACACAGGGCCATGACATGTACCCCGCGCTGGCAGAGCGTCGCGCACCTAAACACGCAGCTCATATGGGTGGTTGTATTCGTGGTGTTTATAGGGAAAAGGAGTGATGACAACTTTCTGGCTGCTTGGTAAAGATCCAAGCAAGACTGCCGCATAACGAATCTACACTGAAGATTGTTGTTGCGATGCTGAACTACAGTAGTGTCGTTGTCAACCCGTTGTAGGCACTTTCCCGGTGTTATTTCGTGCATTAATCTTACGTGCTAAAGTAGCGTTCTCACTGTGGCCGTTTACGGCGCGTAACGGCTGTCGACGGTGATTAACGTACCGTCGACGGCGGTTGACCGCGACCGAACGTCTGCGTACGCGGAGGACGGTCTCAAAAATCTCGCAGTGAGCACGCCGTCGACGGCCGTATAGAACGCCTTCAATATTAGATTGTTCAGACCGTCCCCCGCCTTCGCACACGTTCGATCGCGGTCCACCGTCGACGGCTGTAACGCGCCGTCAACAGCACGTTTCGGCCGCAAACGGCCGCAGTGAGAACGCTACTTAAGTGTAGTGAGGTAATGTCATCTTAGTGCACTGTTTCATTCGACTACCGATATTGCTGTTGTTCTACACTTGAATCAATTTAAGTAGCCTGCACTTTAGTAATAGTGGTGGTGGTGGTGACAATAGTAGTAGTAGTAGTAGTAAAGTGTCAACAGCACATACGAAGAATTGTTGATTTATGGTTTCAACATCAGTAAAAGTGCGAGATTTTTAGATGTCTGTTAAACGTCGTTAAAATTTGACAGTGCAAAAGTTGTTGTCACGAAGACTAAGATTGTCAATGTTTTCTTTGGAATCCATAACGATACACTGTGCTAAATTTAAATGATAGGTTTGTTTTGTGTCCGTGCATTTAAGTACACCAGTAAACCTGGTTTTATGTCGAACATATTGAACGTGTTTGTTGCTGTCAACTAATTATCGATATTTTATTTATACATGTTTATTCACCAAATAAAGTAGCAATGTACATAAATGAACATATAATCAAACAAACAGAAGTACAAGCAAAAAAGAAACAATAACGAGCAATAGGCCTATACACGCAGCAGACTATAGCCACAGTCACGTAGGCCTGTGTCGCAAGCATTTCGCTATGATGATGATTTATTGGCGATAAAGGGCCATAGGCCACTAACATATCACATAATAATACATAGAGCAATAGGTTAAAAAGAGACAATGACAACGCAAAGTTGCAAACTACATAAACAGATAAGCGATCAATTTCACTTTTATTTTTGCATAGAAAGTAAGATCCAGAAATAATGATGTGATCATCCCGCGAAACGAAGAATTTTAGCGCTTGGCCTGCCTATCAGTTGTCATATTAATATCTCACATGAAAATGTAGATTGTAGTACGTAGGCCTACAGTGGCACATTGGCAAAATGGGTTTGGTCTGCTACCCCTCCCCTAACATTGCGACCATCCCCTGGTCAGAAAGTCTACACGAACCCCTGCATGCAGTAGAATTGGCACAGCGGGGACATCAGCGCGCCAGTGTGGGCGTCTAGTGCAGCGGCGACCAAATAGGAGAGGGCAAGGTGCGAGGTACGGGCGACGAGATCAAATCGACGCTGGCGAAGTCGTCGTCGATCGAGTTAAGCCGACGTCGGCCGCTAATTGACGCAATCACATTCAATAGCGACCGACCGATCGACGCGGCGCGCCGCGGGGTCGCCACGGCGCCCGCCGCTACCACCGCATCAATCGATAACGGACGATTGCCGGTCAGTTGTGACGTCACCGTAACGCACGCTCCGCAGCCGGCGTGCGTCCGTCGGCGGCCGTGGACGTAGTGTGCCCGCATACAACCGCGCACTAGGTCTTCAACTAGCTGCCGCTGCGGCAGCCAGCCACAGTTAAGTCGTTTACGATCGGTCGGCTGTCGCTGAACGTAAATCTCGCATGTCGTTCTTGGCTGCAGTGTTATCAATGTGTCTTCAGTACCGGTGAGTTTAGTCTTCTCCACTCCGATAATTCTGCTGTTGCTGCCAGCCATCTGATTTCAATTAATAATAGGCCTATATCAGTTATATTATTAACGTTTTTGTCTACGACGGCCTTTCAATAAATTAATAGACATTAACCGATTTAGCTGCATTTAAATTTGTTCGAGAGTTTAGCAGCGACTCCAAAGAGCACGTCAGCTTTTGATAATGATAATTCAATTTTAGGCGTAAAAAGTCCAAACAGCAACAGCAGAAAAAAAACATCAGTAGGCCTATTTCATAGTTAATTTTTCTGGTTCCTTATTAAGTTTACGAAATGACCAATTTAAAGTTACCACCACGATCAAATTGCTGTACCGTACGATGTTTTCTTTTCTATGGCTCTCAATTACTACCATGCCACTTTTAGGGGCGGTACTGTTTTCATCGCCGTTTTTCTGTCTATCTCTGTTTGTTTGTTTCTTAGCAGGATGACTGAAAAATAGGAAGTGAGTATATTGTGGACCAGAGACGAATTTTGGAAGTCATCTGAAACATATTCTGGATATCGTAGTTAACGTAAGTTTACCAGTCGTTAATGTTTATTTTTTTATATCGGTGGTCGGTAAACAGAACTTAACGATTCGAGATGCTACTAAATTTCCATTGATGCTGTTGCTTTCACTTTCGTTTTCTAAATGCAAGTAAGCAACACATTTGCGGTGCATTAACGACATTCGTTCCCGGTATGCGCTCTACTGAGAGTCGTTTAGTATCGTATCGTATATATTCTGCCTCGTAAAATATATCAGTAATCAGAATGTGCGTGTGTGTGCATGTGGCATTATCGGAATTCAGCCTACTAAATCCACGACATCTATTCAGTACGCGGAAAATTAATTGCGTCAAACTAGCGACGGATGTGCCGAAGCAGCACATGGCGTCGACCATCAATAATAGTCGCATTTTATGTCGCTAAGTGATTGATCGCCACCACTCAACTGACTGATTATGCCCCTGCAGCTGCGCCCTGTAATTGTCCAACGCTGGCGGTCCTTTCCGGCATTTCGTTGGCGCATAGGCTGTCGATTGGACTCGAGATTAGTTTCCACCTCCACTTCGGATGTAAGTTATTTAATGTGTATGGTAATTAGATGGTGCGGTAGCCAAGAATTAAATTAGATGCTACCAGCACTATAGTCTTAAGTATAGCGATTAGGGCTGAATTTTGGCGACCGCTTGAGAAACAAGAAAAAGCAGAATAGATCAAACATTAGTATCAGTGTGCTGTCCTTCACAGAATGAACACATAGACATCAAAAAGTTGCAAATAGTCATGTCAAGGTTATTTTAGAAAGACGTCAAAAATGCCCAAAATTCATGTTCTTCTACTTGGCAATAATGCTCTCAACTTCAATCAGGTGAAGACTCTGGAGCATGAGCGACGGTAGACAAAACAGTTGCAGCGACAATCGGCTCACAGGAAATCAAACAGAAACAGGTGCAAACTTGATGGAACGACAGTGCAGTTGCAGATGCAGGATAAAATCAGTTATTGTCCAGCTCCTGTGGGTATGGGCGCAACTTCCTACACTGTACAATACAGTGGAGTACCCACTTCTTCATCATCATCATCTTCGTCACACCTTTTTTGTCCAGGCAGTTTCTCGGGAACTACTATAGATACCAGCATAATTAACACACAGCTGGAACCCCGATGACCCGTATATTCAAACTTTGGAGAATGGTTGATATTATGTGTCATCTAGGGGGTTAAATCCCACAAAACAACCCAAAAGGGCGTGAATAGGCATTTTCAAGCCAAACTCGCAAAACGTGGAATATTGGATTCACTTTACGGCGCGTTTTGGCGGTGTTCACGCGTTCGGCTACAACTCGACCGAAAGTGAACCGATTTGGATGCAATCTGGAGCACTGAAATAAAACTTTTATTTCGTTTAATTTTAGTTTCATTTTCTATGACTGTAAGCGCCGTATAACATGCCGTTGTCGTTGAAGCACCTTTCATTCGGTTAAACTTACATGCGTTTCATCGTCGTTTGTTGGCCTACCCAGGACCTAACAAATTTGATGACGATGAACGGGAAAAGTCACTGATTAACACTATTCATTTTTCTATGTTCAGTTCATTTGTGTTGGAGCACAGTGCCGGATTAAGATGGGTGCTGTTGATGCTGCAGCATTAGGCCCATTCAAGAAATAGGCCCACGGCCACCGACAAGAAAAAGAAAAGTCTTCTCTATTTTAGTTGTGATTTCTCTGGTTGGTACAATTTCGAGTTTTAGTTGGATTGTGAGCATGCAGATAGACATAGTCTACCTTTAGACAAAAACTCTGAAAAATTTTCGAATTTCGGTTAACCGGTTTGCAATTAACCGATCCGAAACCGACAAGATGGCGGCCAACTGACGCACCTCCAATCCTCCACGTATTGTGCAAAACTGCAAATCGCGGTTTATCAGTAAATACCGTACTTCAAACAGCTTTTATGTTAGCCTTTTGAAAAAGACTGACATAACTGATAGCAGCTGTATTTATGTATACACACCGAGTTATTCATGATGGTTTAATAATTCTTCATATAGAAATTCTACTCTTTATGCCTAAATTCTATCGTAGAACGACAGACGCATTTTGGAAAGGATGGGTACGTATAAAATTGTATTCTTTGCATAAAAACACTAAATAAATTAGCAGACTCTATGGAACAACAATTTAATGAAATTTCCCAATATTTCTTAAATTAATTTTTTGCAGACTTTCTCCACTTTACCGTGGAATAACCCACAGCAGTTATGAACATTACACAAGCACAGACTAAGTTATTTTAGCCATATTATATTGTTGGTGTTTATTTCTTATTTTTTTTTACATCATTACATCAATAACAGTATGTTATTATTATTGAATTAAGGCCGTGTTCGGTTAATCCGTTACAAACCGGTTAGTGGCTTCGGTTAAATTGTTTGAAAACTAACCGAAAAGCACATCCCTATCGTCTGCTAATTTGATTTTATTTTTTAACGTGACATAACTTAAATTTGTGATAGCTTTGGTACTACACTGGTGGCCAAATTATTAGCAATTTTACCGCCACATCGATTTTTCGTGTCAAAGTAGATTTGAAACAAAAATAACGCTGCATGAACAGCGTGATGAACCATACGTTTATTTTATTGAAATATGATCACAAATAAAATATATATAAAATACTAAACCTGATGTTACTGAGCTTTATATTATTATATGTCGTATGTAACCGTGTTCAGTAAAGCCTGGTTGTATCGCAAGCTAGGTCTTTTTGTCTGTGGTGACTTGTGAGTGTCAAATGAACATACGCCACGGTACATCAATGCTGAGAAAAATAGGCCCTTTTCTGTGCTGCAGCATCAGGCCCAATTTGGTCTTAATCCGGCCCTGGGAGCATCTATGACGGCGCATACTTTATTTCGGTTCGGATCGGTATTCACAAATTTGTGAAATTTGGGGTTCTTTGCTCATCATTTATTTTAGAGGTAGTCTAAAGAAATCGGCATAGCAGGTCTTCTAGCGAAGACCGAAACCATGTCACGCGGAATAGTTTTGAGAATGTCGGTTGACAGACGTCGGACAGAATTCTTTGACTAAAAAGAAATAGAAAAAGAAATAATAAAAACTTGCGTAAAATATAGTGGTCTTAGCTGTCGCTGAAGCGAAGGCGGGCGACCACGAATAGTAACATCACGCTCAGGTTACCGCACCTATATATAACGGTGTTATCGCTACAGCGATACATTATCTCCGCCACAGGTTGATAGAGATAATGTTTTCACCCCGTTTGTTTGTGTGCTTGTTTGTTTGTGAGAACGATAACTGAAAAATTTTCGGGTGAACTTGCGCGGAATTTGGGAAATAGGTAGGCTAGGGACTAGAGAAGAGTTGGTTAAACTTTGGTTTTAGAAGGTTACGGTTAGGGTTTGAGTAAGGATTAAAGTTAGGGTTAGCGCAGTTGCTGCTCGCAGATAGTCGTCCAGTAATCGATTGGCGTTAAAGGTGAAAGTGAATTGAGAAAACCAATTGAGGCGCAGAGCGAAAAAAAATTCAGGCCGATGCCAGTAACGACACTGACTGATGTGACGTGGCGGAGTATGCACTCTGCCGAGTGCAGTCTTTCTTTTTGTTTTGAAGCTGTTTCTCCCATATCTGACACCGACCAACTGACCACATTGTGCCTTTTTCTTCAAAATAAAGCTTTGCTATGCCGATTTCATTAATGTTCCCCTAGAATGAATGAGGGACAGACCTCCAAATTTCATGTATCATCTTTGCACAATATGACCGTCAATCCGCAACGCGAATGGACGTCCTACATCCAAAACCACGTTGTCAATCAACGATTATTCTTCTATCAACTTGGCGAGGTAGGCCAAAAATTGACGGAGAACAACGCGCTAGTTTATGCAAAGGATGGTGAATCGACCGATTGTTGCCGAAGATGTTCAGTACATTAAGATACACTGATTATCATTCTAGCTGCAGCAATGTTCTTGTTGCCCGTTCGATCGATCTATAATATCAGTTAAAGTGGTTTTGTGCTGGTGCAATCCGCTTTAGCGTGACACGATTTATAAACTTTCTCGGTGTCCTCATGTCATATTATCGTTTGCAAATTGATTTCGGCTTCACGTGTAAGGCGAAAAATAAAGTTCTTTTGGTTGGTTGCGTGGCACAGTGGTAGAACGTCGGTCTGTGACCGGCGAATTTTCCCTGTCCTACACTTGACCTGTAGCTGACGGGTGACCATTTATCTGGGTTAACCGTCCGCTATGAGGTATTCGTGGCACCGAATAGCCTACTTTGTGCTGATGGTGCCGTTAAAAATCTGCTCACTATGAGGTATTCCAACCAGGCCAACTCAGCCTTTCATCCTTTCGAGGTCGATGAATGAGTAGTGAGCTGTAATCGGATGTGCGCAACCTCACTCGGGTAGCGCCATCTGGTAAATGCTTACGGAGTAAAGGCATGCTGGTTCATTCCAACGATTCGTGGATAAACGTGTGGGTGGCAGGTAAAACTGTGTGATCCCTCTAACACGTGCCATTCCTGAGCGCATTAGAGGTTGTTTACGACGATGCGCTATACAAATCGACGTTTACTTAATTTACTTATCAATTAATGGCGCGCTTAGTTCCTGCCGTGCGCTGGTGGTTACTAATCCCTCGTAAATTGAATTGCCACAGTCGAAACTGCAGATGGTCGGGCGTCCATTCGGTTGGAAATTGACACGTTACTTGCCATCATTCTAGTTCTATACGTATGTGATATCACACAGGCGCGGAATAAATATAATTAGATTTCTTGTCGACGATGACCGCCAACGCACAGACGGCGGGAGTTGATTTAGTCCGCCGGATGTGTGGTATGAAGTAGTTTTGGGCAGCGATACGACAGCCGAGCGAAAATGTGATGCAGTGTCATCGGAGCGGAGACGAAGAGCAACCATCCGAGGTACGGCGCGATCGGTAATGGACGGCGTAGTAAACGACAGTTGACGGCGAGCCGAGCCAGCTTCGCGGCTGATGGACCGCGTCGTTGGGCGTCCGATAGACTTTATGACGGCGACGGCGAGTAGGCCGATGAACAGCGCTACAGTCTTCGATCTACTGCCGACCGTGGACGATTTAACGACTCAAAGCAACAAAGTAATATCCACAGCTGGATAGTGATTAGGGATAACGTCATTATCCCCGCGAAAGCGAGGGAATATGTTTTACCGGCGTTAGTTTGTCTGTCTCTCTGTCTGTCTGTATGTATGTCTGTGACCACGATAACTAAAAAGATTGTGGACGGATTTGTAAAAAAATTTACGGGACGGTTCCTAGGGGGAAAGGGAAGACCAAGTTCGTGTTTCGTTACGATTGGTAGAGGGATGTGGAAGTAACGGTCAAAAAACTCGGCGATAGCTTTCTCTCAGGGTACTGTCTGTCTAGTATTAATATTGGTACACTTTCCACTCCTTGTTACCGACTTTGTGGTGGTCCAGATAAAGCAATCGGTCCAGTCTGTGTTTGTGTGTGTGTGTGTGTGTGTGTCATGCATAGTGTCTCTGCCTGAAGCCATGAAGGCATGCGGGCATGTGTCATTGAGAATGGTGATATATCACCAGACTTTGAAGTGACAAATGGTACAAAACAA
>Ga0209780_1002177_pt1 | contig 13716 bp, 7 predicted proteins | sample WorMetexBAHAMAS2_FD_187384 | JGI IMG/M metagenome (GOLD analysis project Ga0209780, IMG submission 187384) | Marine gutless worms symbiont microbial communities from Max Planck institute for Marine Microbiology, Germany - Inanidrilus exumae... | ecosystem: Host-associated > Annelida > Digestive... | reverse complement strand
GGTCTGGTACTGTGGGTGGGAGGTCCCCCGGATGCTTCTTTTGGGTTTTACGTAAGAGACACATTCCAAAGCCAGATCAACGCAGAAATATATTATACAACAAGAGTCGTTAGGCACTGATATGTTATAGGAACTGAAGAACAGCAGTTACACAAGATGTCACAGTGAACTGATAAATAGGTATTGCGGTGGTTAGTTAGTTTCCACCCTGTTGTAGACACTAGTGTAATAACTTAAATGAGCCTTCCCTATCTTATCCCACTTTGGGTCATCGCTGACGTTGTGAGGTTACTGTGTCGTTGGCCATCCTTCAATGTCCACCCAAGACCTTGTCCCCGATATAGCCTATTATTGTGCTGAAAGGAGATGTTAACTCCCAACCAACCAAACTGCTGCCTTCACATCATAAAATTTGCAGAATTTATCTGTGACTAATGCATGCCACGGTGTTTTGCACACTCCACTCGTACGTAGTATTTGTATCTGCGCCTAAGGGCCATTTTTCCATGTTTTTGATATAAGACTGTACTGCTGCCTCCACCTCTGAAGTGACAGTGTGGTAAATTGATTAATTGAGTTAAGGTTTTACGTCCCACTCGACATAGATTAGTTCATTTCAGAGATGTTCTTCCCAGCCAGTCTTTTGGCTTGGTGCCGAAAAACTAAAGCCAACACCACAAAAACATAAAATAAGCTGATATAACAGGGTTCCCACAAGCCTGGAAAACCCGGGCCAGGGAATTTTGTAAACCTGGAAAAGTCTGGGGGAAAGTCAGGAAATTTGAGATATGGCCAGGAATTTTTGTGACATGTCACATGGTTCGCGACTTGCTTATCGATGTGTTGATCTGTACATGTAATGTATAAATTGAATTAGCTTAAACTTAGGTCCTTTCATGACGACACTAATTTCCTGGTTAAACAGGATCTTTGGACCTCAGGGGTTAATGACCAGTCAAGAAAAAATGATAAATTAAGATGTCATAATAAACTGGTTTCATGTAATCAACATTTTCGTTTACTGTTGTAGAAAGCTCCGAGAAATGCCTGGAAATACTTTAAAGTTATCTGGAAAAATTAGGGAATTTTTGGCCTAACCTGTGGGAACCCTGTATAAGCTAATACAAAGTTAGGAAAATGGTGTACCGAGAGAAACATGCAAAAGAAATGTGAACCTAGGGCCGCATGCAGATTCAAAAACTTGCCATGTGTGCTGTTAATAGGATTGGTGTGCTATTAATAGGATTGGTCGAGGTGGAAGATTCGGTCGCAAGGGTGTTGCGATCAACTTCATGACGATCGACGACCGCCGCACGTTGAAGGACATTGAGACGTTCTACAACACACAGATTGAGGAGATGCCAATGAACGTGGCTGACCTCATCTAGGATGAGCCCGCTGCCGAACCAGCCACCGTCGGCACTGCTGCTCCATCTATCTATTATTATCAGCATCATCGCTACACTGATTATTAGTTATTAAATAATAATTATAATAATAATTATATTAGCATTCTAATGCTAATACTGTGTACATTTTGCCAGTGAGACGCCCGTGGCTGTATCACGTCGCGATAGGTTAGCACATCGGTTGTTCTCTGCGCGGAATCAGTTTGCGTTTATTTTCTCGTTTGCAATCGTTTTAGTCAAGAGAACTGTAGTTGTTCGCTGACGCAAAATCTTGTCTGAAACATTGTTTGCATGCCTCATCCAGTGCGACAACAACAACGCTGTTGTCCGTTTACAGTTAAACCGACCTATTTTTGGTGATTTCTGGGTCAGGTCGGCTTGCCTTATTCATTTCCTGCATTGGTTAGTTTAAATCCTTAAATCCGTTCCTATCTTTCTTCAGGATGTACTTATATACGAACGATCTGTAATAGCTGCGCTTTAATCCGTTAAATTTTCACTTTGTCCACCACAAGACTTTTTACCGGCTGCTTGTATATTAAGACTGCCGAGTGTTTTTTGTTTGTTTGCTTAAGCTGGAACCTGGGACTCTGTTGTATTGTAAGCTGGCACTCTGCCGCGGCAATGTATTTGTCAGCGGCCGCCGCCAGTGCTGGTGGCGTCAATGTCCTGTAGCTGTTGTAAACGTCCGTCATTCAGTCTGATCTGTGGTGGAGATTCCACCGCGGAGCGGCACTCTTGTGTCGAATGTTCGTTCGTTGGTTATCATCATGTAGTTATGTCGTGGGTGTTTGTTTCTAACTGCGGCGTGTGAGCAAGTGCTTGTTGAGAAAATAAAATTTGTATGTACCAGCCAAGCGTCTGGTTGATTCTGCCACAGAAGTCCGTGGTGCTCAGACGTGGTCTACTGCACCACAGACAGCACCGGCCATAGAACAGCAATAGCACAAGATGGCTGTCTTTCATATCTAGCTAAAAACTACAACCTGTGGCCTGCAGAATCTTTTCCACGTATTGTGAATTGAATTGCATTCCTACCCGACTGTGTCAGTAAAAGCATTATGTTTTCGGGCTGTCCTTCCTCCATGTTTGTCCAGGCAGATCTTATTGCGATGATATCTCATGAACGGCTTTAGCAATCTCCATAGAACTTACAGTGAATATTCACTAGCTCCTACTGATGACCCGATTAGATGCTGAAGGTCAAAGATCAAGGTCACAGCAGGCCATTGAGATGAAGGCATCCACATTGATGCTGTTACTACTGGTGGTGGCAAACAAACAAACATATAAATATTGGTGTGTGATTGATAAGTTAAAGAACGTTTTATGTTGCTATTGTAATACTGTAATAAATCCAAACTGGATCTAATCTTATGCTTCCAGTCGCTGATAGCTGTGCCTCCTGCTGATTGGAATTGGAAAGTCGTGAATCTAGAATGTTTATACATATATCGGTGTTAAAGGTAATTTGTGGCCATGGTCTTAGACTACATCTCGGGATGTAACAACACAGGAGAAGGTTGAGGCATTACAGCAACTGCTTGCAGTTAGGGGCTACATTAAAAGTATTTTTTTGTTAGAAGGCGTAAATTGCAGTTGAAAAACACCTGTTTCAGTTCAGTTGTTTGTGTTTTGTCTATGACAGATATTACTGAATCAGGATTACTTTCGGACAGAGTGACGGACAATTTCTATACATGGGTTGACAATGACGTAATTGTTTCATGTCTATCTATGCCAGCTGTTCTGGTCGACATGATGTAGGGCAAAAATGTAAACATTTTGCAGCACATAGAGATCATAATCTCATTGATGTTGGTCACCATGCTGCTTAACACTGATCGTAAACAGCTGCTGGCATTCCTTGACTTTTCGGCCACATACACAAATGTAAGTAAGTAAGAACATTTATATAGCACAGAAAATCATACGTCACACTGCGCTGTGTTTGCAATTAACCACAAATGACTGTTTCTGAAACACGAATGTGTTTTGGACTGAAAAATATCCCTTAGTTGTGCATCAGTGTCAACACTTCAAGACTAAGCAAAGTTTGATGACAGTTACTATATTTGCAACACAGGACAAGTACACAATACTATTGTCAAAGCATAGTGTACAAAAGCATCAGAAAGTCCAGAGCATTTAATGACTACATAATATACCAGTTCTAAGTGTCACAAATACCACATTATGTCGTCTTGCAGATTTCACAACCCAGGAAGAAACTAATTTGACCCAATGTGTTGCACAATTCCTTCCATTTCATTTCACTCACACAGTTAAGTCTACCTAGTCCAGCTCAACATTTAAGTTCACTGTGCATCGACATACAGGCATAAGCAGTTCACACGCGTTCATCATCTCTTTGTTTGGGATATAGAGTCCACGCAGTCATGAGTCCAAGTCCTACAAATATCGACTTCACTCTGCCAACTGATGAAGTTGTATTACGCTGCCGCACAGAGAAAGGCACAGATATCGACAGACATAATAAGACATGTTACAACACACCACGGAACTGCTAACTACTCCACTGACAACGGTTGGCATTCAAGTCTTCATTTGGTTGGTTGTGATTTAACAAAGACTAGTGAGATTCTCTGCACCAAAAATGACAGTGGACGACATCTGTTGAACGTAATAGACAACAGTCTCCACTGCCACTCAGAGATTCGTGCGACGCAGAGGCTCAGCGCATGATAAATATTCCATATCACATCATACGGTAATCAAACCATTTCTTCTACTCGGCCTAGCTGCTGAATACAGATCTCGACGGTGGGTGTGATCAACAGTTGTCCGACAACAATCATTTGGTGACCCCATTGGAATTTTGCTTAGATTTTTGGCAATAGAAAACTGGGCTATCACATGGCGTTGGTTGCGTGATTGTCTATTTAGCTGTTTTGATACAATACCAGCATCTGACGGACACTCGATGACAGCATATACCACTATGATATCATAAAAATGTAAGAGGGAGGACAGTTTTTTAAGACACAGTGTAATGCCCCTCAGTGCTTTGATGTTGTTGGTTGGGTGCCATTGTACTCTTAGACCATGCCCAGAATGTGGCAACGTGTACCTGATACTGACACTATTACAAACGATACATCAGCAGACTATTGCACAGTACGGACACTAGAACACAATACTAAATACTACAGTCAGTCGGAACACAGTCCATTAAAATGTCTGCCAACGTTTTTCGTTTTGAATACACATTGTTGTCACTTCACGCATGTTGTGTCAACCGAGAGAAAATGTCGCATGGTGAGAGAACAAGAGACAATCTACTAAATGTCTTGCAGTACCGCATTTGCGTGACTTCACAGTAATCGTAACAGTGATATGGACAATCATGGTAATATTAAAATTGATTAATTAAAAAAACACATTAAATTTCTCATATGAGGTCAGATTGGTAACACTCATCATGTAGCTATTCAGCTGTTATCACCAGTTTCAACACATAACTAACAAATATAATATAGTAACTTGGCAAACAAGTGGATTAACAAAGTACAGCGAGACTAGACCTCACAAGCTGACGGACGATGGACACCAATCACAAAGCCTCATGAAATGTCCGTCATAATCAAGAGCCGGTAAACCAGACCAGAAGCCATGCAATGATTAGCAGCAAAGGTCACTAGAACAACGTGATTATGATATGAAAATCAGTCAAGTTTAACGGCACATCATCGCATACTTAGCACATTCGATGCATGAACAGTAGGATAACAAAATCAGGAAAAAATGCTAATAAACGACGAAAAAAGAAAATTAAAACCGAAGTATGGAGTTAATATACAACTGACATAGCAAACATTACAGTAAGTTATAAAAAAACTTTAAATAAAATGAACTTAAAATGTCCTGTTTTTTAACTAAAACAGTTCTGATAATCTTTCATCCATACAGTCATTACTGCACAGGTCTTGTCTGACGGACGACGCAGGCTTGTATACTCATGACTAGGGCGGTTGAGCAATTAATTTAGTAAAAACTGCATTAATTGCACAATTAATCATTTTTTTATTGCAGTCTTAATGCACACTTCCCTTGACAGTTAGGCTACGAGCTTATTGCTTTCAGACGACAAGTTAAAATGAAAGACATTTTAGCGAGTGTAGAAATTAAAAGGCAATAGCACAAATTAACATCGTACAATAGTAAAATGAAATGAAAGTTTGAGTACTGCTGCAACCTGACAGTAAATGATCGTCTGTTAAAGGAGAAAAGTTTGATTATCGTTGAGGTTTGCAATGAATCATGCTACTGGTGTGACTAGTTTGCATTAAACATTTAAGTGGCATTTATGCTTTTAATCACGATTAATTCCTTAACGTGTTACTTAACATGCTAATTCACCAGCCCTACTCATAACCAGTCAAATCCTAACCATGTTTGCTGGCAAACTCGGCTCTGTGAGACAGTATCAGTAGGTCTGTATTCACACAAAACTCAGGCGAGAAGCATGGAGATTATTTGTTGACAGAAAACTGAAGGGAACGAGTTACAATAAGTAAGTCAAAAGAACAAATAAAACATCGAACAGCAAAATGCACAAGAAAACACAAACTAAACTGACGAGAAAGTTATAATACGGCATTCAACGTCAGCAGGCTAAGTACGAGCATCAACACAAAGTACAGCATTAGGGTGCTTACAACTCAGGAAAACCTGGAAAACTCAGGGAAATTCGAAATATACTCTGGAAATTTTTGACAATCAGATGGTATGTTTCGGTGACACAATCTGAAACAGTAGCATAGATTGGTTGTGTGACACAGTGACTGGCGTGGGTGGAGCCGGTCACCATGCTCCTAAACAATATATTCTGCAATTCTACATTAGAGCAAGAAAGGTACCGAAACGGTTGGTAAGGTGGTTTGTTACATCGGGTTTTAACGTTATAATTGTATGGAAAAGACTGTTTAAGGGGTCTAGAAAACCTGGAAAACTCGGGGAATTTCATTTTGCCAAATTTGTAAGCACCCTGAGCATCGCGTCTGCTAGTTGTAAATATCTACAGACATATCTACTGAACAATTCACATAATATACATATTGCTTATCATAAATACAAAGGACTCACATGATAATCATGAAGATACGGTACCCTGGATAAGCTCACTCATGACGAAAGCTGAACTAGCAGTCAACAAGGACACGAAAATTAACTCAAATTCTGCACAGCTTTTACCGTAGAAATGATGACCCACAGTAAGCACTAGCAGCCACTGAATAACGTCACGTGACCAGCTAACTCTGACCTCATTGGTCCACGTGATGTATATGGTTATTCATAAGGCCAAGGCCCAAAATTATACACGGTGGTGCAGAAAAACCAGGTTGGTGGCAACCGTTGAGTCAAAAACGTGTCAAAGAAGCTCACAAGGTAGTGTAATAACACATGTAAGGTGAGGCGGGATTTTGAACAATTAGTTTACTACAAATTTACTGTTGAGTGCGACAGTGAAAGTTTGAAAATCGGTCGGCAACGGGTGAAGTTAACGGCGGAGTACTGCGACATGTTGCACCTCTCGACTCGTAGCTAACAGCTGCACCAGGTTTTATGGGCCACCCTGAACATACAACTGAAAGGAGCTTGAAGCTAAACAGCCTTCATCATTGCCTCGGCACACGCCGCAGGCCTGCCATGACTGACGAGTGCCAGAACTCCCTGCAGTTGAAGAGTAGTCACTAGTGAGATGATGGGCGATTCACCAGTGACGAAAGTGTTTCGATTGAATTTGATTCAGTAAGGTCAATGGATTTTACTATCACCAGCTGGTTGCATGGCACAGTGGTAGAACGTCGGTCTTTCGCCGGCGTACTTTCTCTGTCCTGCGCGAGACCTGCAGCTGACGAGTGACCACTTATGTGGGTAAACCGTCCGATATGGGCAACCAACCAGGCCAACTCAGCTTTTCATACCTTCGGGGTCGATAGATGAGTAGTAAGCTGCAATTGGATGTCTCTTACCTCAGTTAGAGGTGGCGCCATCTGGTGAACGCTTACGATGGAAATGCAGGCATGGTGTATTTGCAGGTAAAACTGTGTGATCCATGCCTGAGCGCTTTGAGATATACGTAGTATATAAAAGGCGCTATATAAATACTCTTCCTTTCCTTTTTTTCCTAGTAGTTGCTCTCACAAAACACATGCAATGAACCATTACCATCAACACAATGGAGGCCTTAGGCTTGAACAGTAAGCTGTCTATTATTGCCTAATCACTGAACACACAGCCAAGTAGACAAAACTATCGGCAGACAAAACTGCTCATTTGGTTTCCTTTGGCACCAAAACCATGACAGCAAGTGGCAGGTTTTGTGTCCAACCAGACACGAGGTCAACATTTCCCAAGGTAAGGGCATCACAGGTCGGTGGTCACTTTGCCGGTGAGGATCTGTATGCGGCGAGCGTTGCACATTTTACAGAGAACGTGATCATCAAGAGGATAGCAGCCACGGCCGTCAACGTCCGACAGTAGCACCAGCCCACAGTCCTACACACACGTACACGGTGAATCAATAACTACGACACAACTCTCAACTCTACAGGGTGAACCAATACACATCAGTGACACAGATTTACAACGAAACACAGATTTACAACGAACCAATGTTACTATACCATGACAGAAACGATTTTATGACCACTATACCAGAAGTGCGGGAAGCTAGGGAAAAGTGCCGTTCTAATTTTGAACGAGGAGAGGCAATTCCCCTCCGAATTTTGTTACATAATTCCATAGCACAACCCTTTCCCCAGGCCCAACCCACAAGGTAAGGGGGATATCCCCTCCCCACATTCCATCCCTCTCCTGGCCTTCAGCCACTTGGTGCCTTTGCTTCGGCAACCCATATATCTTCCCCTGAACATGCACTATACAGTACACACGTACTAGCTGATACTCCCAGCAAAGAACTGAACTGATTTTGTTGGAGCAAAGTTCTACTGACTGCATATCCTTGCTAATGGCAAGGTTAATGATTGAGTCAAGGTTTTACGTCCCACCCAACACAAAACAACTCATTTCAGAGACGTTCTTCCCAGCCAATCTCTAAATCAAACAACAAAGGCAAACATGCATCTGTAACAAAGTAACAAAATATACTACAACACAAAAAAACTAAACCAGTTTGGTCGCCTCCTGCAACCTCCAGCCTGGAAACGGAACAGGTCTATTCTTAAAAAAAGTAAATAAGCAAGGAAATAACTTAATAAGTAAGGAAGAAAGGAGGTAAGTAAAGAAGTTAAGTAAGCAAGCAAATGATTTATGTAGCATCATAATCGACAAATGAATCAGGGCACATTACAGCCCCAGAGCGTATACAGGGCATAGTGATATAAAACTACAACACAGAACTGATAAATTTGATGCTCTTACCTCGCAGCGGAAACACTCCACGTGGAAATTGCGGTCAAGGACGACGATTCTCATCGCTTCGTTGTCCCTGGACTCGCTCGGCATTATGGGAAGACTGCACACGCTGCAGCGCGGTGCAAATTTCCTGTCGACACACGCACAGATGCATTAAGTGTAACGATTCGTCTGCAATCAGCGAATCAGAGCACGTTTTGCAATGAAACAATCTCATGTTGATAAATGCAAATGTACTGCAAAGAGCAAATATCATAGACACCATCTGGCGCCGGTAACATAGCTGGCTTAGATATGTTCTTAGGCATGAAGGTCATACATGGGAAGGTAAAATGATGGACAACAGCAAGAGGTAGACACAAATTGAACTTAGGGTCCATCCGTAAAGGAAGTCTTCAATAAGTATGCCATTACTCTTTCCCTTGTCCATTGTCCGCATTTGGTTGGTTGCGTGGCTCAGTGGTAGAACGTCGGTCTTCGGCAGGCGTACTTTCTCTGTCCTGCGCTCGACCTGCAGCTGATGGGTGACCACTTATGTGGGTAAACCGTCCGCTATGGGTCAACCAACCAGGCCAACTCAGCCTTTCATCCCTTCAGGGTCGATAGATGAGTAGTAAGCTGCAATTAGATGTCTCTTACCTCAGTTAGAGGTTGCGCCATCTGGTGAATGCATACGAAGGAAAGGCAGGTAAAACTGTGTGATCCATGCCTGAGCGCTTTGAGATATACGTAGTATATAAAAGGCGCTATAAAAATACGCTTCCTTTCCTTTTTTAAATATTCCTGCTCCCACCCTGCGGACGTCCACAGCTCCGTAGTTCTAAGCCAATGCTAACAAATTTCATGCAAATCAGCCCATCTCTAGCGGCCGTCATCAAAGCCCTGCGAGTAATGAGTATAGAAATGTTCACAGCTGTGATACACAATACAGCATAGAACAGTTCCAACAATCTTCCCGCAAATCGGCAAAGAATATTTAACAACGGCGGCGCAGACCGGTGGAAGTCGTCGATGCAGTGGATCTGATTGGTGGCGTCGACAGTGAACACAAGGCCGTCAAGGTTCTTGCCACAGACGACACACGTGAAACAGCACGGGTGATATGGCTTGCCAGTCGCTCTCAGCATCTGTAACATTATCATCATCATCATCATTATTATTATTATTATTATTATTATTGAGTGAGCCACTATCAGAAAAAAATAATCATTCACTCACTCCCTTGCTTGTGGGCACTACACAAAATTAAATTTTATCTGTTAACTGAATGAATCCATTTCCATTACCGTTAACTAAAATCACACTGCTACACAATATCTTTAATTAATCATGTCTTCAATTAATTTACTGCACTTAATAAGTGACCGAACCAGAACATAGATAAGACTAAAACACAGAACATAGATCAAACCAATGAGTATAGAGAATCTGGAACCAGGTATGCATGGCACTCACCCGGTCAACGATCGGCTTTGAACAAACTGAACATTTCTCCAACGTTTGCTGCAAACCACATCAGATCACATTTCCTGTTTTATATTCATTCAGCAAGATAAGCAATTTCACAGCACTGGAATATGCTTAAGAGTACAAGAGTATCGGGTGTAGTTGGAGTACATATTGATGTTGATGTACAGCTAAATCCCATGATGCACCTTATCACTGGCACCTTGCGCTCTGCACCTCCATGGGGCATTGCATGCCCCTACATGCCCACAGAATTTGGTACACTTTGGTCAGAAATGACTGAGAACGGTTGGAAAATTTTTGCCCACCCACTAAATTTTCGCATCGGGAGACACTGCCAGCCTTACCGCATGGACGTTATATAACAGACAGCAGGCAAACTTTGGCACGTGTTATGTAGTGGCACGAGCTTACAGTCTAGAACAACAGAATGCCGGGCGGGCTCATGCTTGGCTTAGCCATGCATCTAGTTTGTTTTCTGGTGCACAGTCCACCCGACTGTTTGATGAACTGTTCAGTGACTGTTCAAACAACGCTGGTACGTACCATGTAGCAGAGCTCACAGTGCGGTCGTCCTTCCATTGCATAGAATGGCTGACCACCCAGACAGTTATCTGCACAATAACAGACTTTCTTGACAATAACGGTACGTATACAGCAGACGGCCAGTGCACGTGTGTGTGTGTGTGTGTTATTAAGCCTCACAATCTGAAGTGGACACAAGAATTACCTCTCTGATCTAATTCCTTACCATCCTGCCCGTGTTCTTAGGTCATCTTCCTCCTCCAACCTCTTACAACTTCCTCACACTGATCTCATTATCAATTCTCGCTCTTCTGTGCAGCTGCCCCCAACTATTTGGAACTCTCTTCCTGACTCAATCCATTGTTTCGATACATTCAACTGTTTTCGACACCACCGTTAAAACACATCTTTTCCAAGCACCCTTAAATACCCCCTAGTGGCAAACTCCAGCGCCTTTGTCTCATTTATGTGAATAATAGCGCTTTATAAATGTTTTTACTTACTTACTTCAACTATTGACACCTTCAATCACTGTGTGAAACTAACCTGTTTTCATAGACTATTTTTATTATGAATGACAACATTGCAGATGAAGGATATGGTATGTCAGCAGAAAGAAGGGAAAAAACAAACTGGAAAGAAAATGAAGTGTGAAGACTGTTCACAAACTGTCAAAGACCTAGATCTATGGAGAAGCTGAGCTGCAAGCACCTGCTAATGAAGTAAGTAAGATTGACTACACTCACTGCATGACTGGCAGCGGAAACAGTCGACATGAAACAGTTGATCCAACGCGACGCACCGCGACTTTTCACCCATCACTGAACGACCACACTTGACACACATACCTACACATCCACATTCGAGCTACTTACTTACTGTAAACGTAACAACGACAGTCTACAAAAACTATCATTCTAACATGCACGCTGGAGTAAGTACGGAAAAGCAGTCTATTTAAACACGAGTATATGCTGCCGCTGACAGACCCGTGCAATGCAGAGGCTCAGTGCATATTCCGAATCGCATCATATGGTAATCAAACCATTTCTTCTACTCAGCCTAGCCGCTGAACACAGATCTTGATGGTGGTTGTGATCAATAGTTGTCCGACGACCATCAGAAATATATATGACACTCAGAAGTTTATGACATAAACTGGCAAACTAAGTTAACAGCGTCTGAGACAATCAGCCAGTCCAGAGATATGGTTGGTGCCCACCAAAATTGAATGGTTCACATGACCTAACCACGCCCCTTTCAGGGATGGTTTGCCATCCAATCCATGGATTAACAATTGCTACCATCAACCTGGGACATACCAAATATAAAGCCTCTAACTTCACTCATTACAAAGATATGAAAGGTGATACAAAATGTCCAAAATGGGGTAGTTTGGGGTCACTCAAAGTCTCTGGAAACAGCGCTATTCGATAGAGCACATACAAGTTACTATTAGCATTCCATAGTGGCTGACCTTCTAAAAGTTTTGTAAAAAAAACTACACCATAATGTATGCATACCACAAAAATCTGGATTTCCGGCGACGTTCATGTTCTGAACCAGCAAATCCGTCAGTGCATCAACTTCAGCTTCCTTCGAGACGCGTGGATCGGCCGACATGGAACGCGTCACAGAACCGACTGTGCTTTTATTGGTCACAGACGGCGACTGCGGAAGTCGATCCTGACGTGGCGCGGTCTGATGGAGCGATCTCTCATCTCCACCTACTCTGGTTCCCTGGCTTTGTACGACAACTACCGGTATCTGCCGGAACCGCGGCTGATTAACAGGAGTCGCATCCGACACCATACCTGAGGAATAGTCGGCCCTTCTCGATGAAGCCACCGCGACCTTCCCAGCGAGCCCAAACTGCCCTCCGGGAACCGCACGTTGTGTGTACACAATCTGACTTGATACTGGAGTTGGATAGGACTCCGCTGATACAGCCGAGCCATCCGATCTCCTCCTATTTGGCAGACTTGACGTGTCACCGACGTAAGAACTGGCTGGATTCCGCAAAAACATGTCATCACTATTCTTTGAGCCCGAGGCTACATGACCAACTCCACCAAGTTGGGTAGATACAAATGAACGGTAACTCTTTGCTGCTGCCGGTTCAGCTGCGTAGGATACTGACTGCTGTACAGCAATGTTGTTGCTCCGCTGCCTTCCGGGACCATCTCGTTCCACTGGAACAGAGCCAGGATTTCCACGGACCCCTGGATATGTTGCGGTGGAGTACCGTGGACCGGGCGCAGCTACAACAGGAATATTAACTGGCTGCCTGCTCACTGCCACGTTGACTTCATTCTGTGCTCTGTAGCCATCTCTGGAGTCAATACTGCCGCTAGCAAAGTTCGGCTGACCTCTTGAGTAAGACATCGACAACAATCGTATCTCAGCACACCTAATAAACACATCGATACAAGGAGACATTCAGGGACTTCATTACCTCTGCAGAACCGAAGACAATTTTAAGAACCGGACTTAATGAAGCATATCATCAGTGCAGTCTCATTTAGTGAGGGCACGAAATGGCCGTGGGGGAAAACGATGGATACGATACTGCACAAAATATTGCGATACGATACGATATGATACGGTATGATACAATACAGTGTCAAATTGCTGCGCTGTGTGTCGACAGTCCTAGATTAATGTAGCGTTCTCACTGACGCCTTCGCACGCGTTCGCATCATGCCTTACAACGCCATCAACGGTTGTTGACAACATTCGACCGCTGTCCATAATTTCCAACAGAGTTTGAACATGGGGACGGTACGGTATCAAAAATCTAGCATTAAAAGATTTCAGTAGCGTTCAAACTGACGCCGTCAACTGAGGGCGGTCGCACACCATCGAACGACGTTCGAGGCGTGCCAACGTGAGTACCTGCTCACAGTATTGCTAG
>Ga0209780_1002176_pt1 | contig 13717 bp, 7 predicted proteins | sample WorMetexBAHAMAS2_FD_187384 | JGI IMG/M metagenome (GOLD analysis project Ga0209780, IMG submission 187384) | Marine gutless worms symbiont microbial communities from Max Planck institute for Marine Microbiology, Germany - Inanidrilus exumae... | ecosystem: Host-associated > Annelida > Digestive... | reverse complement strand
GTGCTGCACGCGCCCGGCCGTTTACCCGCACGCCGGCACATACCATTTCACGATTACGTACAGTCCGACGGGAAATAACTTGTTCATTGACGGACGGCCATAACAGAGCGTTTTTTTATCGGCAGTCTTTATACTCACGGCTACCAAAATGCGGGCACTAAGCAGAGCTGCTGTCCGTCCGTCTGTCCCACGTCCTTGGCTCAAAAACGGCGCGTTCAAAGCTATAATTACTACAGAACACCAATAGGAAACTCCACACTGGAAATCAACGTCACCGGTCAGCGTGGGCCGCATGGCCACCAGAAGAGGCCAAAATGTCTTTGAGGCGAAGAAAACTTTTATGTTGTCAATATCTTGAAAGCCAAGCGAGACACAGCCATGTTTACTACTAAACGTGAATAGGATGTCACAGGACTGCCTATCACTTGCAGCAGTCGTCGGTATCGCCTAATCGCCGGAAAGGACGGAAATGGCCGTCGACGGAAGTATATCGTTCCGCCGCCATTGAGGCGATACCGTCCGCTTGTTAAGTTGGATCTTGTTACAAGATCCTTGTTTCATCAGGTGCGTTCATTGTTGTTATTAGATGCGGCTTGCAAAACCCTGTGCCAATTATCTCCAAAGCTTCTCTTCCGAAACAAGTGGAAGAACAAATCAACAAAAGGGCAACCGACCAACCCAGATCCACGTGGAAAATGGATAATGAAACTGTACGTGTTTGTGTGTGTGGCTTATTGGCAGCTGAGAATGAGACTGGAGTTAAACGCTGCAAGTGAGAGATAACAGATCACGCTGCGACGCTGGAGATGGGTCTTTGCAGGTGACCAACTGTACGGGTACAGGTAACGGCAATCAAACAAGGTAAAGCACACTCAACGAGAAGTTGAGCCGTCGTGGAGGGACCGCGCGACACTGAGTCTGAGCCGCAGTAGTCTAGCAGCATCATTCCTGACTAGACTATTGGTTCAAATCCCACCGCAGCAACATACATACACATCCTTGCGCACCGCCTGCAGCGTTTTAACCCGCGTCAGAAAAATAGCAGACCAACAAATACGGGTAACAACTATTTCAACCACAATGGAACCACCGCCGCCACGGCCGTTATCTAGGCGAGCCTTCCACCTCTGTTTTCTCCATTCACTTGTTCCAGAACCTCTGGAGATAAATGTCACTCAAAGAAATTATCAAAGCAATGGCCATACCTTTAAATCATTCGAGAAGTCATGACTGATTCAGATTATCCATCAGTTATTATGATTTGGCCACAGGAGAATCTCATGACTTGTGACTTTTGCAAACAGCTCAAGATGAAGAGCAAGACCTTGTAATCAAATGTAACTCACATGGTTCATGGTAAGACTACGAACCATCATCTCCGTTTTAAAGGCCAACATTCAGGTGAACCTGAAGTAACCCAGTTCCTCCTTAGCTTTCTTCTTCCCACAGACATAAATTTAGTTAAGGTTTTACGTCCCACCTGACACAAAATAGACCATTTCAAAAACGTTCTTCCCAGCCAATCTCTTGGCTTAGTACTGAAAAACTGAAACAAGCACAACAAAAGCAAACATGCATCCGTAACAAAATATATAACAACATAAAATGAACCAAAAAAAAACTAAAGCCAGGTTCGGTCGCTTCCTACGACCTACGGCTGGAAACGGAACGGGTCAATTCTGGAAGGAGTAGATAGAAAGTCAAGAAGTAAAGAAGTAAGAAAGTAAAAAAGTAAGAAAGAAAGCATAAGGAAAGAAGAAGTAATGAAAGAAGAAGTGATGAAGGAAGCTAAACAGACACACAAACAAACAATTTATATAGCGCCAAAATCAACACATGAATCACGGCGCATTACCGCCCTGGAGTCCGTACGGGGCCTTACTTCTTCCACCTGTTGTATCAAAACAATGAAGGCAACATGATGCATTAATCACAGCCGGTGACAGGCATCGCGTTTATTTTCTACTACAGGTCTCCTGAAGGACGGCGCGTTGATGTCTTTATGCCAGCTCTCCAACGTCACTACGCAGTCTACGCTGGTAACATTATGAACATCCAAACAAATCCCCAGTAACGGCTTATGCACTGTATCCAGCAGGGCTTATCCACCTTACAGCGGACCTCTCCCGGCGGACGGCCGACATTACGTTATCTAGCGGACAGTTTCCTCTGCACCGCAGACGGCAATTTGTCGTACATCAACTGATATGAGCGCCGCAGTGTAAGATAAAGCCATATTAACGGTCGGCGCTGTGTATGAAATCATAATGCCTGTATGAATGTCCGAGTCACTATATCCACATAAACCCATACTCATTGGTCAATTTTACACGCTAGACAGCAAAACCAGACGAAAGACCTGCAGAGAACAGCATCTAGGCATGGCCCACCCAAACCAAGTTAGGCGAACAGTGGAACTTTATCTGACTGAAACTCGACGCTACTGCCACAGGCGTCATTAACAGTAAAAGGTTTGTCAGAACAGAACAAAACATGCATCTTCGACCTATTCCAAAATTACTGAGCACCCTCCCTCCCCTGGCCCATTCCTATCAGCAGGTAAAAACAGTGTTTTTGAAACACTCTCCCCAAAGAGCACATTTCTGTGACTGGGAACCAACCTAACGAACGATGTCATGGCTGTGACATTCCCGAAAAATTGGTCGTTTTTGTCAAAAATGACCATTTACGTGGAATTTTGTGAAATCCCTGATTACTGTCTAGTTCAATGTATTTAATTTCATCTGTAAAGCTTTGTGGACTTATATCAATTTGTTTCTATAGAGAGTTTGACGTTTTCTGCATGCCACACTTCAGGGTATAGTGAATTAATTAAAAGGTGAGCATTACTTACTTCCTACTTACACAGCAGATACCGGTAGCCGTGAATGGCGTGACTTCCGACACTGCATACTTCTGACTGTCCGATAAGTGAGTGTCAGCTTTGCTATAGATAAGTACTATAGACACTACGTAACTTAACGGTTTTAAAACACCTCGAAACATGGGCCATGAAACATGGGCCGGACGGCCGTTAAAATTTCCGGGAATCTTTCACTCAATCAATGAATTTTCCCCGAAATTGGTCACATTTTCAAAACTTAACAGCAAAATATCGCATTTAGGCGATTAGATTGGTCCATATTTGTGACCCAACCCCTCGATTCTGGAGTTGTCAGACATCATTAGCCCACAAGTCCAAAATTCAAATTTGTGAAAATAAAGTGCAAAATGGTGCACGTCTCCAATGTCTGGCTGAAAGGGAATCATCAATACCTCACTATGGGCCCACCTGGCTGACGGACTACTTTCTCTGTTTCATAAATATTCATATTTATTCAGTAGCAGTATGCGTGGTGCTTACTGAACCGGTAGTACACTGCTGGCATTTAAGGCATCAGTGCATTTGTACAGCGTGTCTTATAACATGGCTGTAAATACGTGTAACTGAGACGCTGAGACAATGATAGCCAATGTGATATGCTCAGTAACATGTGGGTGGTAAATCAATACAGCCCCACCATACCCTATATACAGCTTGATTAGACTGCTACTGTCACAACATCTATCAACGAAAAGACACATTAATGAAATGACACATCAGAAACGTTTAACTTTACCATGTTCAACAAACAAGCTCATTCGCGGCTCTCAGACAAGCCCTCACTCAGCATCTTTTTCTTTTCATTCTTCAGACTACATCATCCTTACCGTGTGACTAGACTACTTCAACACACTGAATCAACTACGTAAAGGCCATACTCAAACTCCACTGTTAATGTTACTCTTATCTAACCAAAAAAAAACACATCAGAAAACGGGTCTCATCTCAACAGGTCTCACGCCCCCAAATTTTGGTTTCACTAGACCCATTTATAAACATCCAAGTAGTTATGGCAGCAATAAATGCTGGATTAAAACCAGAATAAAATAAAATACAATTACAGTTAACCTGTGATCTAACTCTTTACTGTAATATACTGTAATATACATGCTTCACAAATTGCTGACCATTTACAAAATCTCTTTGTCGTAAGATTCGTTAAATAAATTTGTAGTTTGTACCGTAATAAACTCGTCATTAACAATAACATGAAAAGTCAAGGGGAATGGTAAACAACTTGGTGAAATATCAGGCACCTCTGTGGCACAGAGTGGTCACAGCTCAGCTATTGCATCACCCTGTAGCAGCATTAGTTACCCACGCCGGCTGTATAGCCGCTGGCTTGGGTAAAGCGTTCAGTGGCGTCTGTCTGTGTGCGCTCTAAAAGGAAAACGCCTTGAGCTATCGACACCAAACTTCGCACACATATACTCTAAAGCAGTTGCTCAGCATGCATTGACCCAGAGGTTAAAAGGTCAAAGGTCAAGGTCGCGATGTTACAAAAACCGTCACAGTCGCTAGTGACGCGTGCTGCTACGGCCGTGAGCTGCTGCTGCTGGCGTGGGTCTGCATTTTGATACGACTGCCTACGTTTTCTAGTTACTGATGTGTTCAGAAGACCATGACACACTTGAATAGTTCTGAAAAATTTTAAAACAAAGAAACTGATAAACGATACGGTGCACAAAGGGTGAAGCTAATTTGGCTGTAAAAGAATAAATTTGTTGTCTTCTCCAAGATCAAAATGCACTAGGTTCCGTCAGCAAGGGCACGCAGGCAGTCAAACGTCGCTCTAACAAAATCCTCCAGTTCTAGCGACGGTTAACACAGATTGACCTTTACAATGGTCGTAACACGGTTGTATATACTGTGTGTGTGTTGCGTCTAATAGCTGTCGAACTAGTACAAGAGTTTGGTCGCCACATCACACTAGTCACTGAAGACCCAAGGGAGACAACATATATCTTCCAGCGCCATTGCCCTTCAACAGGGAAACACATTGTCATCTGAATGAACAACGATGGTTGCCATTATATACATCTTGTTTAGTTTTTACGCTTATGAATTTGTTCTGGTGGGCTTTAAAAATAATAATCTTAACAACAAGTGGTCAAATTATTTTGACGAAAGGCTACATCTCTGTCTTGTCACCCCTCATGGTGGCGAATGGACTCGTCCGACCCTAACCTCCATCTACGGTGTAATATATGCTGGGTCCACGAGTCAGTCCCCCAAATGGTATGTCAATCGGATCAGCCGTCTTCGCAGGTCACGAATGTGATCAACAGAAACAAATCATTCAAATCATTCAGTCGGTTGCACTGGAAAATGGTTCATTTATACGTCATTTAAACGCCATCTTGCACTCCAATTCATTAAAGTGTCATGCCGAATGGCCCAGACATCTAGCAACTAGCAAACCGTATGCAGCATGACGTCATAGCTTGTTGCGAGAACTGTAAAATTCATACTTTTAAATAGCTGACTTCTCATAAATGCAAAAGTCAATCTTCCAACGAACTACACCTGCGTACTGCAGGGGACAAAAGCTTTCCATCGGTATATTGCACGAATGCAAGCATTCAGCCGTTATTGCGTAGCAGACTGCTTCCATATGGGACCCTCTCCCCTCAAAAGTGCCCCTTCCCGTGGTTGGATCTTGACCCCCTTCTAATACATGGTTCCTTGGGCCAACCTGAGTCTTCAGCCAAAACGACATCTCACCACAGAGTGTCCCTATATTTTGCAATGGGCCGCCACTTCCCCTCCTCCCAAAAATTGCCCTTCCCTTGGCGGATTGGGGCCCCCATCTAACACATGGTTCCTCGGGCCCACTCGAGTCACCAAAGCAAATGCAAACTGCATTTTGATCGGCTCTGCCGTTTCCGCAGGGCTCACGAACGTGACCAACAGACAGACACACAAACCGACCACGCTACTGTATGTAGCAATAGGCTGCTATCGCTAGATGTGATGCGTACTAGTGACAAGTGGTCAAACAATTTTGACAATCACAATCAAGTTTAATGATCAACTTTGCAGCCAAAGTGGCCGAATAGCTGAATGGCCATCGCCATCTTGTCATCCATCGTGGCAGCAAATGAATTCATCTGACCTTGACCCATGCATTAAATGGTTCCCAGACGAGTCAAGCATCAAACAGCATCTCGATCAGTTCACCCGTTTTGAACAGCTGACTTATGAGACAAAATGGCAAGACTTCTCACTCACATCACATGTGGTGCTGTGCGGTTAATGAGGATTCAATTATCCCTTTCACTGCATACTGTTATTGACAATAAAATAATCCCTTTTGCCATGCCATTTCTCCTTAACTTTTAGTTCTCGTTCAAAAAGTTCACAATCTCACAAGCACTATCTACCGACATGTTTGTTTACAGCCAGCGAGTTCCATAGGCATGTTGAGTTGTCAAGCAATCTTGGTGGTTGCGTGGAGGATATTTTTTAGAATACTGCGTCCACTTGCCTGGCATACTGAATGATCCCTTTTGCAGCAAACACTACAGCAGAGATTACCAATGCTTTTGAATGGGCCGGAAAACCTCTAAAATTGCCCATTCCCATGGGGATCTTGAGTCTTGACCCTCTTGTAATAACTGGCTGCTTGGGCCGAGTAGCCCCTCAAACAGCATCTTGATTCGTTCATTCGATTTTGTGTACACCACAGCAAGACTCCCAGTGCTTATAAATGGGCCGGACAACCCAAAAAATTGCCCGTCCCCATTGCGGGATCTGCACTCTATGCAATACATGGTGCCTTTGGCCCAACAGAGTCAGTTATTCAAACAGCATCTCGATTGGTTCAGCAGTTTTGCACGGCTCACAAAGGTGACCAACACACAGACAGACAGACCAGACAAAGTTGTATGTAGCGATAGGCTGCATAGGCCACCACTGCTAGCTATCGCTGCAATGTGGTCTAATAATATACTATTTCACGTACGTCAAGTAATATCATGTTTCACACTGCCAGCAACACTGTTGAGCTCTGACAAAGTACCTCTTGTCTGCAGGAAACCTGTCTATAAAGTTTCAGTTATGATTATGATTAGATTTACTAATGAACTAAATGTCTGCATCCATGAAGCTTCACATACATAATCCAGGGTTCCCATTCAAATAACAGAAGCGAATTTCATAACTTTTTCAGCAGTATAAAGCGCTATAAATACCAAAAAATCATTAACTATTGTAGTATTATATTACCATTTATGGTCTTCTTGCGCATTTTTGATAACGATTAAAGCAAACATGAGCAGTAAGTTTTAGTATAAATAGTTGACAAAATATACTTCAGAAACTAAATCACAGACGTGCATGCGTGCGATTTTTGGATCTTTCAGGGCCACATTAGACAATATGCAGGATGTTTACATGACTTTTCAACACCTGTATCTTATTTCAAGACTTTTCCATGCCTAAAAAATCAAAAAATGAATTTCAGGACTTTCAAGATCTGTGGGAACACTGGAAACTAAGCAAAGTTACCTTTTCCATGTCAACGATGTCATCTTCAAGCTCTGTGCCTTTTGCTCCACCGATCTTCTCACTAACATACTGCAACAGCATCAACAGTTATCTATCAATAGTAATTCCAATCAAAAGTCAAACGTACAATACTAAAACATGGCAACTTTTTTACGCATGCAAATGCAATAATTCTGACAACACAATAAGCCAATCATAAGAACACCATCACTTTAATCTTTGGTAATATTAACAGTGAACGCAGGTGGAACTGGCAGCTTGAGTGCTTGACTAGCTGTCAGCATAAATCATATAAATTTGGCAATATGACTGGCATGGGAAACGGATACAAATCATGGACAAACCAAGAAACCCATCTGTTATTTTTCACTAGTAAATTAGTGTGTAATGCATGCGATCTGATACTATTCTCTTGGACAATGAATTTACTACTCTGCCAAAGTAGTATAAGACCTTGAGGTATGAGCTGTGAGGGTATGGTATCTCTTACCTGTAAGAGCATGAGGCAAAGTCAGATACACCTGAACTAAAATGAGCATTACTGTGTGTGTTTGAACTTTGAAGTTACAGTTGTAATACGTGCACATAGACATGGGAAGGTATACGAGGCTGGGGCTTTGACACTGCACCCCTCGGCAGAAAAAATAGAATTTGTTCTTTGAGAACAAGTGTTTTGAGTGTGAGCTCACACATCATCCAACACTTGCACTTATTACATGTCAGCATGCATTCTACGCATGCTGTTTACTTCATTATAATGTCGAGTTTCAAAGGTTAAAATCACTGTCAAAAACGCATTTCTGAGGTACGCATATATGAGGGCCCATCCTCTCGAACTGCCTTTACAGACAGACAATTGCCCAAACCATTTCTCTTGAGCTACTTGGCTTTTGTTTTTAGTTTTTCCTTATTTTTTTTCGTTTCTGTGCCGTGTACTAGATTAAGATGGCCATCTCGTCAGCTTTTGCGCGCACGTAAATCTACCATATTGTATCTTGTGCTGCATTGACTTGTCTGCACTGGTACTCCATCTGCCTATGGTCACTGTACTGAAAAAATACGGCAACATCGTGTGGTGCAAAACTCCAACAGCACCTCACTATGCATTATACTTGCGATTTAGGCATGCTACTGGTGATCACATGATGTGAAACACCCCCTGCAAAGTGGTGTCCAGGGTCAATGCCTCTCCCCTGCCATCACACTTTGCCACAGTCAGCCATCCTTGTATCCTCAAACCAGGCTGTCTTTAAATGCTACATCAGCCTCATCGGCGCTATTGGTGCAGAAATATTGATCCTGCACGTGCTCATGAATTATAGCGGTGAATTTAGTCATTGCTATTATACCCGAATTGTAATTTCCTTCCCTCAGCTAACTTTCACAGTTCACCAGTCACCACCAACCACTGTAAATGTTTTGCCATTACATTTAGCCGAACAGTGGCACATGTACGTAGAGAGTGAACAGAACACCTACGCTGGTAATGCGGAAAGAGCCTTTACTATGGCAGCTGGTTCAGTCAAATGTAGACATTCAAAAAACTGTATGCAGTCATTAAAGGACTGAAACTTTGCTGCAGCTTATCCTAATCGAGGCCTGGTAGTCAGTCAATGACCAGTACATACACCAGCAATGAGCCACCGGGGACGATAACCATGATGGTGACGGGGCCGATACAGCATTTAAAGACTGCCACAAATGGTGTGTTGCCCAAATGTCTAACCTGCTTTGCCTAATTGGTTTGTTGCCAAACCATCAACACACCATCAGAGGCATCAATAAACACTCTAGTGACTATAAAATGGAGAAAATAAAAATATTAATGAAAAAAAAGCTTCAAAACACTGTCTCTTGCACTCCATAAGGGGTTGATACTAAGGCCATTGAGCGATTAATATCTTTATTCGCGTTAATCACGGCTTGTACAGTAGCACAAGTTGTTGTAAAAGCCAATAGCCAAAGTAATGGGAAAGGCCAAATTTTGACACAATGGGGCTCCGAAACCCCTGAACGGATTTCGATGAAACTTGGAAATATAACAATATCGCGGGTATGCCCACACATGCAAATCCATGTGGCTCTGCGACAACGTGGGTGGTCTGGGCAAACACGTAAAAAAAACACATGTTGTGGTTTCTTAGGTATACCAGGAGTTAAAATTTCCAAATTTTAAACATCCAAGATGGCGTACGGCCGCCATCTTGAAAAATAGAAAATCTGCCGTAGAACAATATCTATTAATGCGAAGGCTTGTTCGTGTCAAAAGTGTCATACACCAAGTACACAAAAGTAGAATTATATGCTACGCTATCTACTTTACTATTTCACCTAATAAAACCGCAAAAATTATAAAAGAAGCCGTTTTAAAACAGCAAATATCAAAATTTTAACTGCAAATTCTAAGCACAGAAGATAGCTTTTGCATTCTGACTGACCGATGAGTGAAATAAATGTGATTGCTAGTTTCTGTGCGTTGAATTTGCGGATAAAATTTCTTTTCAAACGGCGGCTTTTACAATGAAGAAAAACTGAAGCCAGTTTTTGTTTTTATAATTGCATGATTATTTATTACAAATGCATATTAGACAGTTTTAACGCACATTTCTTCTCTGCTGTGTTACAGTTGTAGGGGGTAAACTCTTGCTAAAATAGTACTTAACAACTCATCACTACCATCCACCACTGCTCTCCGACAACTTCATTGGCTCCCTGTTAAGCAACTCATTCACTTCAAAATCGTTGCCTTAACTTACCATACTCTCCAATCTGGTTCTCCCTCATATCTCTCATCCCTCATCAATCTCAACGCTCCTTCAAGACTTCTCCGCTCTTCTTCACACAATCTACTACATGTTCTTTTCACCACCATGGCCATTGGTCATAAAGACTTCAGTTTTGCAGCTCCAACAGTTTGGAATTCCATCCCACTCAGTATCAGGCAATCACCATCTATTGGCTCCTTCCTTCAAACGTCATCTCAAAACTCATTTATTTACCCTCCCCGGCTAGTCCATTTCCCCACCCAGCGACACCAGCACCTCCGACTCGAGCATGCTTGAATTTGTGCGCTATACAAAATTTGTAATAATAATAATGCAGTGAAAGAGCCAGTGGGCTTGATGCACGAGGATGACAAACGACCGGACGGCACAACTATTCTGCCATGAGCGAGAGGAAAACCACTGGCATGGGATGTCACCGTACCGGACACCTTTGCCGATGCTCACGTGATTAATTCAGCCAGGGAAGCAGGAGCGGCGGCAGAACACGCAGCTACCAATAAGATCAGTATTTACAGCCGTTTGACCAGTACACACATTTTTTATCCAGTGGTCATTGAAACGGCCGGAACCCGGCACCATCATGCCATCGAACTGGTCACGGAGATTGGAAGACGGACGACAAACATCGCAGGCGACGAGAGAGAGACTTCCAGCAGATGTCCATAGCACAGCAAAGGGGGAACGCGGTCTCATTTCAAAGCACGTTCACTGCCAGCTAGTGCGTTGCAACCGTTATAATTTTTCTTCTCTTTATTTGTAATTTCTAAGTCCTCTGGAACTGAGTACCGGGCACAAAAAATAATAATGAATGTCCAGAGATGGACGGAGGCGTATGCGGAGACGCCCGCAAGCCGTACATCTGCAGATGGATGCGAATAGTGTTGTGACGGTTTCAAATATTCTGCCGTCGGTCGGTTTCGGTAGGTTTTGCAAGAAAAACCGCGGTTTTCGGTTCGGTTCTCATAATAAACGCATCGTAAACTTCTTTATGCCCATGGTCATATGGTATTACAACTTTCATCACCCCCAGTTTGAACAGTATACAACTGCATACATGCAATAATGCACTCAAAAAAAGCTATAAACGAACCGGTAATGTAGGCCTACAAATGTTAAAGAATATACACTTATCAATCAGATCACTGTAAGTAACTTTCATGTTCGCACCGCCATTTTAACTGCTTCCGCTTTTAATTAATGACAGCACTAAAGATCAGAATGGCCTCACAGCTTCATTTTCTTATCTGTAGCCCAAACGCATCTCAAAATCAACAACATGGTGACAAGTTAAAAATATGCAACTTACGCACTATATTCACTGTCTCCGGTGTATTTTACAGTTTAAAATACTAAAATGGAATCCTTTGCTTCACCTACATTTACGTCACAGACTGCACTGTAAGCGTTTGCTAAAAGTACTGCATAACAACAGTAGTAAACTTTGATATCAGTTTCCAGGAGTACACTTAGAAGTTTGTTCACTGGTAACTGTGTACACACAGATGCAGCCATGTACACGCTACAGATGAGAATACAGCATTTAAAACTAACCGGGTTAAGTAGAGAATAGTCGTACATGTAACGTCAGCATGCTGATAGATTAACTGCCTTGATATCAAAGTGGAGTCAGTTTCCGTGTAGGCCTACTCAGTACTCACTGGTACAATTTTATCATGTTTAGAAGATGTCAGCAACCTGTAGGCCTAATTCAACCTGTAGCCTATGCAATCAAGTTCTACAGCATTCGAAAGGTAGCCGTCGAACTTAGTCATCTACAGCTGAAGCAACAGAGCATTGGACAGCTGAAGTGCAACAACATGAACAGGTACTTCTTCGTTGTCATAAGTACATTGATACTGCCGTCAACGTACGCGCTTAGCAGCATTCAAATTCATCATTAGAAAAATTAGTTTGTCAGCTTTAGCTGCTTCTTAGTAATGACGTCGCCAGCTTTTGAGAACAAGCGTTCCCACTCTCAACGTCATCGCTGAACGTGCAATGCTGGGATAGTTAACCATATTTCGACATGCTGACTGCAGGTGTGACGTGCGTAGTGGCAGAGACAGCAGACATCAAAAGGCATCCCACCGCCGACAGGCCCGACACGCTACGTGGTGGTCCAACTGATAAGCCGGGCAAACGCTTGCCGGTATCACCTACGTGTGAACTGGACAGACTGACATACGGACTCTAGTCGGTTCGGCGGCAAGTCGCCCGTGACATTAATTGCCCTCTCCCCGTCTCCCCACGATCGTTCCCTTTATTGACGCCGCAAATGTGGTACGTTTACACTGCCTGCAGCAGTACGTTACATATTTCCGTGTACAACTCTAGTCGACCGCAGTATGTATCCAACAGCGTGCCACTGGTGGCGTGAAAACCACCACCTGTATCCCAACGTCACAACGCTACTTGTCTGCACCGCCGACATCCGCCGCTAGTGAGCGTCTGTACAGCTCGGCGTCACACGTGTTCACAGACAGACGTAACAAGCCGGGTCCGAAAAAAAACCGATATGCTGCTCTTTATCAAGCACAGCTTGTCTCTAATCAGTTTTAAATATTGAATAGTCAGTACAGCAAATCGATCAGTGACATGTTGAGCACTGACAGTGACGTTATATTCATGATTTATTTAAAGAATTGAGAACTTATAACAAAATAATTGATATAATTGTACCTTTTGACTCACCGTATAGGCCTACTTTGCAAACTGCAGTGTTTAGTTAACCGCTTAGTGTTTTGGGCCTTTTGGATATTAGACGTAGAGTGATCGTTGCTGTGCTTGACAACATTGACTGCCTACGACAGATCAAAGGCACCCGCCGCCGTTGAGGCGGCGCGTCGAACGCCGATATATTCAGTCACGTTGTATTACGTTTGCTCACTACGCATATCGATATCGTATCAGTGAATCAGTATCAGTTGAAAATGACGTACTTGGTCTAACACTAGTTGACGCAAAAGTGTTATTAGATAAAATTCACTCAATTCATCTTGACAATTTTAGCATAGAGACCCGCCTAAAAACCGTCGATTCCGGCGAGAAAAACCTAGGTTTCGGCAACAAACGGTCTTGGGAAAAAATCTAGGTTTCGGCGGCGGTTTCGGTTACCGTAACAACACTAGATGCGAATTCAACTTTATGTGTAGCTGCAGTCGGATACTGACGAGTCCTTCTGAGGTCGTCAATTGCACGTGAAGCGCATGCTTAATAAACGTTGATTTGCAGTTTCGATTTTGGAATCAACAAACTGTTCTATAGTCCTAATCTGTATAACTCGTAACATCATTCATTCCTTTCTCACAGAAGTGTTTCCATGACAGAACAGAGTACATTGCTGACATTGCTGCCGGTAAGACCGGATACCGACAGTCCACGGACGCCTGTTGTTAGACAGCTGCGGACACGGATGGTAGGGTTGGTTGCGTGGCTCAGCGGTAGAACGTCGGTCTTCGGCCGGCGTACTTTCTCTGTCCTGCGCTCGACCTGTAGCTGACGGGTGACCACTTATGTGGGTAAACCGTCCGCTATGGGT
>Ga0209780_1002175_pt1 | contig 13720 bp, 9 predicted proteins | sample WorMetexBAHAMAS2_FD_187384 | JGI IMG/M metagenome (GOLD analysis project Ga0209780, IMG submission 187384) | Marine gutless worms symbiont microbial communities from Max Planck institute for Marine Microbiology, Germany - Inanidrilus exumae... | ecosystem: Host-associated > Annelida > Digestive... | reverse complement strand
TTTAATGGCGATTTGTGGCCAATGTGGCCCCCTACCACTGCCAAATTTTACCCACTTCCATTAATAAATAAAAAGGTAGAGGACATTTGAATATTTTTAGACTTAGTTTTTTTCAGCCCGTTTTTCAGAGCATTTTGCGCAGTACCATGTTTCAGCGCCAATATCTCAGAAACGCAGTGGACTAGAATGGTCATTTTTCATATCTAGTTACAAGTTGTGCCCTTAGCTGCGCAATGTAGAAAAGTCCGCGATATTTATCGGCCCCGGGTACAGGGGCCCCGCAAAAATCGGAAAAAATACAATATCCCAAAACAAAAGTCGTGTTTTGTGGGCTCTGGGGGAAATATTTTCGGGGGCAATGACCCCATTTTGGCACAGTTTGTTAGGGGAGGATATTGTCTACAGTAGGGACAAAGAGCCATCGGTTAGCAGTGCACAAAGTCGCCGGTAGGGGGCGTGGCGCAATGGCCTGTCAAACATTTTCCAAAATTCTCCCCTCAGCCACGCCAAAATATGGGGGCGGACCCTAATTTGAAAAAATGCCATGTGGGCAATTTGAACCCCTACAAATCCTGAAAGTTTCTGGAGAAAATGTCCACCCGTTTTCGAGAAAACAAACTCCAAAAATTTTTACAAAATTCCACTTTTTTGGAGTTAGGGGAATTTCCCACTCGCGAAAATTTTATAAACGACGACGATTGATGCCCTCCATATGTGGACCAAATTTCATTCGAATCGGTCTATTCCCTGACCTTTGACGGCGGTTTGTAATTTTCGGTCCCATTGGCCGTAATGGTAACGAAAAATTCAAAATGGCGTAAAAAAATTTTGGGGACAGATATCAAAAATCTGTAATTACAAAAGTTGCGTCTTGCCGCAGTCTACCGACATGCCAAATTTTGTGACGATAGGACGAAGTTTAAGACATTTTAGGCCGACATTTTCAAAATCCCATGTCTCCCTATAGACAGTGGCTCAGTGTCATATTAATGTAAAACGGACTACAACGGAGTCGTACTACGTTTAACTCCTCCACAGCCATCATACACCACGTCAACCTGTGTTAGCCGTCAATCCCATTTCCAGACTGAAGGACTTGGTTGTAGCAAAGTGCTACTGTCCACCTGCCCCTGCTCAGCTGATAGCAACTAGTGCTATATAAAATTACTCTAATACAACCAAAATAACATACTGTTTATCGACGTTTCGGCTTCACGCCGGAAGCCTTTATCAGGACTGACTTCTGGTACCGGTCGTGGATGGCAGGAAGGACGTAAAAACCTGTTCCACTAATCCACAGAGGTGCTCTTCCAAAACAGGTGGAGAAGCAGAACCCACCTGGAAATATGGCCATTAAACCAACTAGCAGTAGTAGTATATGAGTCATGCATTGTCACTAGTCGTCACTAAATAATCTTATTATTGGCGCATGACTAACATATGAAAATGGTATTGCAGCAAATTGTGGCCTGTGTTAACAAACAACTAGACCTACAGTGTAGCATGCAGACACAGCACTCCCACAGTCTACCATTGCAGACATTTAGCCCATAGCCCCAGCTCAGTATTCCTGCCTTGACAGCACCTCGACCACAACGGCATCAAACCTGCTCAGCTGTGACTCCAATGTGAATCAGAGAGCAATTGTGGCCTATAATTTTAACTGTCGTATGGCTACAGCACCACTCGACTGCTCAACTCAGCAAATCTACTTAAGCCCCTTTCCTTAATACTGCCTACACAGTACACAACTGAATGAAGAAATACCATTCTACCTGCGGTGAAGGTGCCGTCTCGTCTGCCATTCTGCAAAAATCAACGTTCTCCTGTAATCTGATGCAGTATATCTCTTTGACACAAACGTCTGCCTTTAACAATCGGAACAAACACAAAAAGTAAACAACAGCCAAGCGTTCCTACTAGTAATATGCTAATGATCTCCATTCTGCAACGACATATTCAGACAACTTATACAGCATGTATGTCATCTCAATAGATCACAAGAAATACAAAACAAACACTCTACGTTGTTACAATCATTACATGCACTCAAAAAACGACATAAAGTCGAACCTTTCGCAAATTTCACCAACTACACAGCAAAAGAAAACAGATACTGTGGATAGTTTACTTGAAGGGGGATCAAGTTATTACAATTCACATTAGATTACAGTATCGTTTAAGTAACCGCTAAGCCATTATTGAAACAAATGACAACTGCGTTTTATTTTATTTTCGATAAAGTTCATAAGTAGAAATCTTCGTAAAATTGATGAAATAATGGCATAACATAATGGCCTAGTCTTGGTTAGATTAATTATGCGGATGTGTCTAGAAGTTAGAAATGCGATGTATAACTCCACTCACTCAACGTTAGGATAAGAGTACACTCATGACTAGCGACAGCGAGGCTGCAGGGCGCAGGCTGCAGCACACACTTTTACCCGTATACCAGATCGCGTGACTGCGCTGTCGTACACTCTCAACATCACATTAAGCAGGTACAAATTTATGTTCTGCTAAGTTGACTCACTTCACGTCGGAAAATGACTCGTGAGCCGAGACCAGCGTACTTTCAGCCTATACATCACTTACTTAGCTTCACATAAGCACGAATAAATTTATTTTCTGTTATACTGTAACTGTTCATGTGATACATTTTGGCTTGTTCAGTAAATTAACACCGGTATCTATTTAACAGCATTTCTTTCTTATTGTTCGTAAACATCTATGCTAATCCGCGCTGTAGCCTACGGTTTCAAAGTAACCGAATTGGCTACTGGGGTTTATTTTGGCCATGAGTAGGCTGTGTAGGCGGAAGCGGGACATTCGCTCATGAACTTCCGACGTGGAGTGAGGGGAGTTGTACGTCAGGTTCCAGACGTGTAGACACAGCCTAATTTTGCAACTGCGCGTAGTTTGTTTATATTTGAAGTGGGCGTGGTCGGCGGTGAAATCGAAAGTCGAAATACCAAAATAGGTTAGGGTTTGTAGATTTATAGGTCATTGTAGAAATATAGTGACTATTTATTTCTTTAATTTATTTATTAATTTATTCAGCGAATTCACTAAACCACCACTTTGCCACAGTATGATTTGATCCTGGGTCCTCTCACACCACAGTTGGGCATGCTGTCACTAGATCAGTGATAATGATAATAAGCTGTCAGTTATCTGTTGATAAGCTGTGTAATGTTTATTGTGTCATTATTTTGTTGTTTGCCACCAGATATGCCTGGAATTGCAGTGCAGCGCCTGGAGGAGGAGCGGAAAGCTCTACAGAAACATCATCCATATGTGAGTTTATTGTTGCAAAGTTGAGGATACTGCTGTCAGACAGTGTGCATAAAAGGAGCACTGCCCATTCTGTCAGAAGACTGGTGGTGGATGAGAAAGGATGTGGCCAGGCCAGTGGTGTGGTCAGTGCTCTTACACTGTTGGTTGGTTGGGTAACAGGAAGGACTCCAGGCCTGTAAAAATCCTGTCCCATTTATCTGGAATGATTGTCTTCCAGAGCAGGTCGACGAAGAAAACTGAGGGGAACCAGCTGGAAAACTGACGTTAAAATGAAGATGGCGGCAATGACAGTCTTGCGATTGCTACATCGCTGTTAGTTGTGAATGTGTATAGTGTATAATTGCATATAATCTGCCGTGCATGCTAGTAGTAAATGGCAAAAAAAATCTTCAGGACCTTCTTGAAAAATTTATGATTACAGCTAATCAGAGTTTGTATCAGACAGACGTTTATGCAGTGCATTGTGGAACTGGAAAGAGTTGTGATTTTTATAACTGCACTGTTTAACGTGTTATGAAAGACTTTAAAAGACCTAAATCTGTTGCTGTTCTTTTTTCTGGCATTACTGAAGTGAGTTTGCGTGTGCGATTTTGCAGAACATTATTGCAAGACCATTGAAAGATGATGCTGGTGTTGAAGATCTGTTGAGATGGGAATGTGCCATTCCTGGACCACCCAAGGTTTGAGATATTGTGTGTGGCGTTTGGAATTTCAACAACTCCTTGTTAAACTCCCAGATAGGATTGAACCCAAATAGAGTGGTAGTAGATGTAGAGGCACCAGCTGCAGAGGCACCAGCTGCATAAATATGCATAAAAGGCCCGGTGGAGTGCGAAACAGTGGGCCAAATAGGATATCGAGGGACACCAATAACGAGGCGTATAGCCCATGCAGACACACGACTGGCAGCAGATGCTGAAAGGCGTGGCTGGCCACTGGCTAATGCAGCACGCAGCACCTGTCAGGGCTAGGCCAGACGGTAGGCCACATCTAGAGGGGGCGCGCTACAAATACCCGAGACAAGTTGCTTACTTCTTACGTATCCGTCCTCCTCCTCCTCCTTCACGTCACGCATACAGTAGCACACACCTACCAATTCCCCTCTTCCTGGGTTAGCGCACTGGACCACTGCGAGGTCTCTGCGCTGAGGTCCAGCGTAGACAGGACCTCTGCCCGCAATAACGAATGAATGAACTACGGTGTAGTTTTTACCATTGCCAGCAGTCATGTTTAAATTTTTATTAATTTTCATACTACAGTGGTGATTTGATGTTGATGAACATAAACGTTTTGGTATCTTTTTAGTAAAATAATTAATTTTATGTGTAGTTGTGATAGTTATATGTTTGTGTGCTGGTGGCTCACAAATGTAGACTCCATGGGAAAATGGACTTTTCTGGTTAAGTCTGCAGTTCACCGAAGATTATCCTTCAGTCCCACCTTCATGTAAGTTAATTCTACAATAATTTAAGCATAAACTTAAAGTTATACATTGCACTTCATTTTGATCACTACAATGCTTTGATTTTATGTGCATCTCTGTAGCATAGTCTTTAGCTGATTTTTAGGTCAACTCTTCTGAGTCGACCTAACAAAGTGGGTGTCAAATGTTTGTCCGTCTGTCCGTCCGTCCGTCGACAAAAAGTTTGTTTGATTTCAGTGAAATTTGGCATGCAGGTAGAGGTCGATGAATGATGCACGACAGTATGCAGTATGACCCGATCCAAGGTAAAGGTCACGAGCCCTTGAAAGTTGGAAATCCTTCCATTTTCAAATGCTATCTCCTCTGCAATTGACAATGGGAGCTCGCAACTGACCACTGATTCCTAAACTAGGGCACAATATCTAAATTTGATTGGGCTGGATTTTTGATATTTGTCCTAGTTTTTGTGTCACGTGACTTTGAACTTGGCAGAAACGTCAGTTGCGAGGAGTCGACCATCAGTCCTGTACAGGGTTATTTTTTTTAGTACAGTTAACTGTAATGGTGCGTTAGCATAGTAACAGTGGTATTGGTTGTATCAACCAAGTTACTGCATGTCAAGCCCTGTTAGTACTGAGATGTGACTGAGGGTGTACTGTCTTAGTATGTAAGCAGCCATTCAGGCCAACTCAGCCTCCTACCCTTAGCAGGATGGGAAGTTAGTACTGGCCAAGGGCCAGTGGTACTGGCAGTGCTTTGGCTGGGTAGCTAACTGTAGATCTGGTGTTGCATTGGCCTTGTGTCACAGACTGAGTAGTATGTCCAGCTATAGGCTCAATGGCCTGAGGGAGATAGAGTACCCTGCCTGCACTTTTGTATGATTATCATTAAAGCATCCTTTACCTTTGTCTTTGTTTGAGTGAACTATAAAACATATATTAACAAGGTGTCGCCCTAACAGGACGTAACCGTACTGGCCCGCCGTGCAGTGTTACCGTGGAGCTATAATTAGACTGGAGGCGGAAATTTTGTAATTGCTGGCATGCGCGGCTGAAGCCGCCTGCAGGCCGGCCATGGAGTGTTACAGACCCCGACAGACGACGACAATGACAGACGCCAGTGAGCAAAACAATACTGGCCCATTAGGCAGGCCAGTAATAATGCTGCAGTAATGCACTTATGTGAAAAGATTTTGTAGAAGATTGTTGTTTAACAGTGTTTACCGATGTTGACTGCCTGTAGCCACAGTTTCACAATTCTGCAGTTATTTGCAGGTAAATTTAAAGAGCCACTATTCCATCCGAATGTGTTTCCTTCCGGTACCGTTGATTTGAACTTTCTTTCACAGCCTCAAACTCACTGGAAATCATCAATAACCATCATGGAGGTAATATCATGGAGGTAACTGCTTTGCTTTACGTATACAACTACAAGCTATTGCAAGGCTGTTTGAAATGTACAATATGATATGATATGATAAGAATATTAATTTTAACAGGTGTCAAAGAGCTGAGGGTTAGTCTACTGCATGGAACCATAAGAGACATAGTAATGAAAAAGAACTAAAAATTTTTTAAAATCCTCACTTGGTGTCTGTGTGTATTATTATTAGTAAAGTGACAGATTTAACCTGCTGTAAGCTAAGTTTGAGGGAAGATGTGTTAATTAGGATTATTGATGTTGGTGAATGCGTATCTTGGAAGTCATTTTGGATATCTGTCACTGATAGGCAGTGGTTCTGCCGTAGTCCCTCAAGAACCATAGCGGCCAGTGCCAATTTGTTTACTATGCAGACTGCTAACAGATGACATTAGTGATAAATCCAGCAGTAGGCTGCTATTACTTTCTGCCAGGCCTGCGGTTACTTTCCCAACGTTGTCGCCCTTCGCCTGTACCAATTTCTACTGCATGGTAAACAGAGGCAAAGGTATGAACGACCTGCCTAGGGTCGCTGTGTGACTGTGGAGATTGAACCTGGAAGCTTTAGATCACTTTGTCCAATGCTCTGTCTGTTGGGCCACCATTCCACGTCTGTCGCTGCTGAATGGTAGTAAATATCACTGTGTTTGTACTTGTAGATTCTGCTTTCAGTTCGGCTGATGCTTGCTGAACCGGACACCAAGAACGTTGCCAATGCCGAAGCATGTGCATTGTACTGGTGAGGGTACATGACGTGCAGAACTTTTTCCACATCTGTCACCATCCGTCACTCCTTCACTGCAGGCTTTATTCACAAATCCCGTTCACCTTGACTTCTGGTTCAGGACTGCCTTTGTGGACTCATGTAACTACTGTAGCTGCACAGTATAAAGCTGGTACGGTACATGATGGAATGCTGTATCCCAGTGTCCGACATTGCCCATTGGCAGCATCTGCAGTCGGCCAACTGGCGTGGCGTAGTGGTAACGTCATTGGTCGTATCAACGAAGTTAATTCTACGTCGAGCCCGGTTAGTACTGGGATGGGTGACGTGTCCGGGTTCGACTCCCGGAGGCGGCACTTTATTTCGGTATGTAACCAGCCAACCAGGTCGACTCAGCCTTTCATCCTTTCGAGGTCGATAAACTGAGTAGTAAGCTGTAATCGGATGTTTGCTTCCTCACACGGGCGGCGCCATCTGGTGAATGCTTACGGGGTGAGGGCCTGGTGTGGTTGATTTGGGGCGGTGGTGTGTGTTGTAGCTGCAGCATTGCACTCCCGCATCATTGGCTCTTGCCAATCAGCTGCCACTTTCTGCGATTGTACAGCGCGGCTGGTCGCGGCATCGCCGCGTAAGTAGTGCTATAGAAGAATCCGACCTTTACCTTTACCTTCACCAACAGTTCCTGCGTCAAATTAAGGTCTGGCCATCGGGCATTTTTCTGTAGCTGGTCCAGTGGTTTGGAACACGTTACCGGGACAGTGGTCGAGATATGACATGCTCATTTGGCAGTTTTCAGAGTGATGTCAAAACCTCTTTAATCAGTATGCTAGAGTACACAGTACATTAGAGACTTTGTGATTATGTGCTTTATGGAAGTGTGACTGACAGACGTCAATGACATTGATGTGTATGTGACTTTTGTTCACAGTCAAAACCGGTCGGAGTACGACGCTCATGTGTCGCAGCTTGCATCTCGGTTCAGCATCGACAAGTACATATCGTCTGCTAAATAGCCACCGAGACTGAGACCAAGCTTGCAGTGTTTCTGCCAGTCAGAACAACAGCAGAACTGATGTTAAGTTAATTATGTCTGTCACGATTGTATTACCGACGCTCTAAAGTAGACATTTTGTATTCAGCTGCATGATTTGTCTAAGTCATAGTGCAGAACGATACACATGTGTGCATGAATAGTTCTTACATTTTGCATGTTGGTTTGGGGTTTGCTTTTATGTGTTTGTTTACGTTTACCATCTTGCATTTTTTGTGTTAGCTTAGATTTTATTCCTGTGTTGCTTGATTTTGTTGTGTTGGTTGGTTTAGTTACTTTAGTACCAAGCTAAGAGATTGGCTGGGAAGAACGTCTCCAAAAAGACCTATTCTGTGTCGAGTGGGATGAAAAAGCTTAACTCAGTCAGTCATAATGCATAGTTGTTTGTCTGTGTTTATCAACCAAACATTACAATCAATGCCGGCCAAGGGACTTTTGTCACTGTTAGCTTTCTAAAACTGTTACGAACAAGTTACAAGGAAAATGTTAGAACAAGTACTATTCTTACTCGGAATTTACCTTGAAGATGGTGCAAGCTAGTGTATGCATTCCTTGAGTGCTCTCAGCTGTCTTATTATTTTACTAGTACTTTCAGGTTTTGTTTCATCAGACTTCTTTTCTTGAATTGGTCTACGTCTCCGTCTTCACGGCATACTCTTCTTCAGTGTAACCACGTCCAGCTTCCGTGAAATGAACTTCTTAGCAAATTTCAATGAGTCACAACATGCAAGCCCGGGTATTAGATTGCGAAGCCGGAGAACACAGCATTACTGGTAACTAACCCGATTTATAGGCCTACTCTTAAATAAACCAAAACAACCACATAGCCAGAGGTGGTTCTAGCGATTAGGCCGGGTAGGCCATGGCCTACCCAAACGAAATTCTGCCCCACGTACACCACTCCTGTTGGCCTACCCAAAATTTGCTTGGCCCTTTTACTGGCCTACCCAAATGAAAATTCCTAGAACCACCCCTGCACATAGCAAACCTTTACAAATTATTGATGGAAAATTAATTTGATGTTCCTAAAATTTCAGGGGGTCGAGAACCTAGTCTAAAAGTTATACTGGTCCGTCGACTAGACATGGGAGTGACTTTAGTTGTTCAATCTAACTAGGCTTAAGATATTAAATCTACATTTTTGTTCATTACTATGAATGCATGTTTATAATAATATTGGATATGGACTTTAAAATGTCCCTGCACTGAATTGTAAGGTTCAGGATCATGAGATCATTTCCGATATCCTAGAATTGTAATATCTGATCATCGAATCACTGATCACGTGAATTGCAAAATGTGTTAATCACGTGATTTGATTGAGAATAAAGTCTGTTAAAGTCAATTTGTGCAAATCAACTTCAAAAGTCACTTTTTCTGTCTAAATTCAAATTCAACTTGGAGTCAATTGCACTGAGATGAAGTGACCAGATTAGGAGCAGTGGGGGATATGATCGAAACAATCTGAGGCTCCAGGAAAAGATGGCTGGTGAAACAAAGACTGAACGCAGTAGCGGAGTTCTAGACACTAAAAGACGCCACTTAGCAGTATACTGGACAGGATTCCGCCACGAATAACCTATGTGGATAATTTGAGTGGGATTTTAACAGGTTGGATGTCTTTCCCAAGCACCAGTTTACAAGCACTGAAAGAAACTCCAGTCATTAGCAGCAACCAAGACAGGAGCTGGATCTCATACTTTCACAGTGTACCAACTAACTCAGTAGCAGGCTGTTACAGCAGTACCCAGTGATCTTGAATGTCTGTTCACTTTAAAACAGAAAACAGTTTCAGAAAAAAACTATCCACCAGGTTTTGTTAAAGATATCTCGTGAACAGGCAGAGAGCGTAACACATTATGCCTTCCAGCAGAGTTGGTGCATATAAGAATAATTCACTGAACAGTAACTGTAAACCATGGTTCTTATAACCATGCTGTAAACGAAAAAAGTTGAATAATTAATTACTGTTTGCTGTACAAACCGATGAGTTTCCACGTAGTGACACGCAGAGAGTTAAGACTAGGGTAAAGCAGAATTACCAAAATAAAAACATCAGACGTAATCTATGATGAACCAACGATACGCCACAACATGCTGAATTCTGACGAAATACACTTTACAGAAAAACTGTCACTTCAACCGTTCAACGTTGCAAGTGCAGAGGAAACAATGAAAAACGTTTTCATCTATTCGTTGCCAACTATAACATCAGTGCAATGGCTAATAAATTATTGAATTTTTATTTTACTAACAAATTCATTTGAACTGTTACTGCAAAGCGGTCATAAACACTGAGTGGTCAGGCAGTATATACACAAAATACAGATCACGTGACAGACTCAACAATGCAATACATTTTTAACTTTCAAGTCATAATTTTCATGAATAAAGTAGAATGCGGACTTTGATGCCCTAGCGTTGACATTGCTGCATTCGCCACCTCAACGGCTTGCTGTGATCTTGACCTTTGACCTCCAAAATCTAATCAGGTCATCACTAGGGGCCAGTGAATATTCCCGGTAAGTTTCATCGAGATTGCACGAGCTGTTCATGAGACAGTGTGGTAACAAGATCTGTCCGGACGATCGAGGTGGATGGACAGCCAAAAAACATGATGCCTTCGCCGGCATAAAAATTGAGTAGGAAGTGCAATAAAACGTTTGTTCATATTATTTTTAACAGTTTGTAAAAACGACAGGCAACAAATTTCCACTTTATTTGGTCTCGCTGAACTGCTTAATCAGTGACCTGGTTTTTCAGTACCATGTCATACAAAATGCCCGACTTTCAGCACCAACGTCCAATTTCAGGCCTTTTCAGTGCCCGAAAAATCAAAGAAACGGATTACAGGACTTTTCAGGACCCTACAAATGACCATGCTTGACATGAAAAACGAAGTTAATGTCAACCAGCCTTTTCATAACTACAGCAGTTTGTCAAATCCCGTATTTCTATTTACATACACATGTCTATTGCAATTCCAACAGCTTCGCCTTAAACTTTTGATTCTGAATAAATTTTTATTACTTTTTGTCCAGTGTTGAACATACAGTGATTGGTGCCATTTCTAATGACTCGACAAATTATGTTGATATGCAGCGCCTGAGCATCCCACCCCCCACCCCTCGCTGTCGACTTCAGTCAACATCCGCAGCCAACCCTCAGTTGATTTCTGTCGATATCAAAGCTGAAAGAGTTCATGCATACCGATGTGCCCCAAACTTCCTAACGGAAGAAATAATACCTAAGCAACGTACAGCAACATAATAACGGTCAGTATCTGATAATAATAAATTATAAATATAATTAATAACAAATTCTAAAGTCTTAATTTATAGAGACAAGTAATGCAGCCCAAGTTCAGCGGTGAAGAAAATAAGATATGACAATGAAATTCATGTGAACACAAGACGCATTCGAACGCAACCTGTTTCTTCACGGCCCAATATCCTTGTTAAGCTGGAGCACGTGTTTGCAACTGGCTTGCAAACAGCTGACAAACGTTGGATGATGGCCCAAACTGTGTTAAATATACGGTTCTCCAAAAAAAATAGTGCATCAGTGCTAACATGGCCATAGTAACCACCACCAGTGCCAATAAACCTGCAACGTACGATATTACATACATTGTTGAACTAGACTGGTTGCGGTGTATCTGGAGACACACTGCAATATAGGCTCGAAGAGAGCGTTTACCACCGGTGTACTCGACTGGTAACAACTGTTTATTTATTTACTGACGCACAAGCTGTTTAGTTCCTGCATTCGACGATGCCTAGTGTCACGTGCCTGCGACTGAGTGATGCCAGCGTTATCTGTCGTGTTACTTACTTTCAGTTTCCAATTACACCATGCGTCTCGTCTCTGGCACTTTACGTTCCACTGCTCTTCCATGGTTACCAGTCCTCGCCAACACTGAACCTCCTGCTCTATGCAGAAAGGCTGCCACAGATAAGCTCGTGGAGAAGATTATAGCACATGACAACTGGCCAATTCATTCTGACATCACCAACCCACCACGTTCCTGTCTTCCATCCAGGAAGCCTCTGTGGCAGGATCTGGTATCTTTGGACATCAGCAGTCAATGGAAGGAAAACTGGCGGTCGGCTCAGGTGGTCAACTTTTCCCTAGTGGATGACCCCACAATCCGACAACCGGGTTTCAACCTTCCACGACAACAGTGGTCTCTGCTTAACCTTTTTCGGACTGCGCAGGGTCACTGTCGTGTCAGTAAGAAGTTATGGAATCAGGCAGCCACTGATTTGTGTCCCTGCAGTGAGAAACAAACGATGTCCCACATTGTCGACTCTCGTCCTCTGACGAAGTTAAATGGCGGCTTGTTTCAGCTACACTCTGCTGACGATGAAGCCATTGGCTGACCAATTATGGCTCTTGATGCATATGCAAGAAGGAGAAGTTTCTAATTCAGTCTGCTTTTCTTCAATATATCGCTCACTAGGCCACAATATCCATGGCTCTGGGCCGCACCAGCACAGCAGCGTACTATTGGTTAAGTCCCTGTCTGGTGCGCCGCGTACAGCCCAAGGGAAAAACTTTGAAGTGATTCTAACAGTAAAAATTAGCCCCGTACGTGGACTGACGGTCGACTCTTCACAACTGATGTTTGTGCCAACTTCAAAGTCACGTGAAACAAAAACATGGCCGAATATCAAAAATCCAGCCCGACCCCAATTTGCATATTATGCCCTAGTTTAAGAATCCGTGGTTAGCGGGCAGCTCCCATTGTAAATGGCGGCGGAGATAGCTTTTGCAAACTGCCGGATGTCCAACTTTGAAGGACTCGTGACCTTGGATCGGGTCATACTGCATACAGTCGTGCATCACTCACATTTTGGAAAATGATCCCTCTCAAAGTGTCGCTACTCCGCGGATCGCGCCCAAAATCTGCCAGGGCCAGCTCCCCATATATGGCTCACACTGTTCGAGATTTCATCTAAATCGGTTCAACTTCGGAGGAGTTATTACCGAATGCGTGAAGACCATTTTTGTCCCGTAGAGTATTTACAATATAGACTTTTCGAGCCTATAATTACGGTATATGCAGAAATGGCATTTGATTATAATGAAATGTTCATGATCATTCGCGCTGTTACAGAGCAAAGTTGACATGCACAGTTGCACACATCTTATTTCGCACTCCCCATCACCTGCAGCACTTGAATCTGCCAGAATTTCCATGATAAGAAGTATCTTGATGGAACACTTGAATGGGTAAGCACTGAGCAGTGGTCACAGAAAATGTGGCACGTGGCTTGCCTGTTAGTGGTTGCTCAGCTGCTTGCAAAAATACCTGCGAGTAAATCCGGTCCCACATGGGCGTTCAAGGAAAACCGCTAAGATGTGGAGCGGTATTTTCACTGACTGGTAACCTTTCTCGACATCCATACAACAGTGTCAAACTACTGGAGGCAGACGCTACACAACAGCTAGATGAACGCAAATCGTATGATACACAAAGAACGAAACAATTAAACATGACTGTGGTAAAACCCATCATCATTGGTAAAACCCACAATCGTCGTCAGAAATCACACCCAAGTATCTAGTATCACTTCACAGCCTAGTACATGCCTCATCTGCTCAGCAGCAGACAGCCAGCTGAACATTTCAACTACATTCCGCTCCATTCAAAATAAAGCTACGTGTGAAAATGCAACTCTCGTACAACACTAAACAAAACTGAAGAGCTGCCACTTCAAGTCGGATGCAAAACAAACGATGGCTACAGACGCGAGTGAACAATGACTTGTAGAGGCCCATATTGGGTATACCTTCTCCCCCA
>Ga0209780_1002174_pt1 | contig 13721 bp, 8 predicted proteins | sample WorMetexBAHAMAS2_FD_187384 | JGI IMG/M metagenome (GOLD analysis project Ga0209780, IMG submission 187384) | Marine gutless worms symbiont microbial communities from Max Planck institute for Marine Microbiology, Germany - Inanidrilus exumae... | ecosystem: Host-associated > Annelida > Digestive... | reverse complement strand
ATTTTTTTTCTGTCGTTATGTTTCACATAAAAGTATTCAAATCAAACCATTAACCATTTTTAATAGTTTATTTTAAAACAACGAAAAGAAACAAATCGCTATACCCCGACTTTAAGGCCAGTGCAGTGATTGAAGTGGTGGCTTGACCTATTGGTAACGTCATTGGTCACATCAACTAAGTTAATCCAACAAAAAAGGCGACCAGTTGACAGTATACTGTAGTACTGTAATCAGTGGCGGATCCAGCCCTAATGTCAATCTAAGAGCTCAATGGCCTAAGGAAAGGAGGTGAACACCCAGTCTACATTCCTGCAATGACTAAGGACTATGGCACACTTTACCTTTGCCTTAGCTTACCTTTACCTTGGCTTGCCTATGGTGTGGATAGCATGATCAGAGTGTGTCTAACAAATCATTTAATACAAAAGTCCGTTACATCTCCAGGAGCTTCCAGTAGATATTTTAAGTAAATATTTTAACACAATCTAAAAAGTCGATGCAATTTTTCCCGTGAAATCGCGATCGCGACGTCATCGCGATTTCACGGGAAAAATCGCATCGACATCCAACATTGCATCATATCAATCGCAACAAATGCCATAGCACAACGAAATATTGAGGAGACCTGGCAAAATTCCAGTAGAATTCAAGGATTTCCAGTGGAAAACAAAATTCAAGTAGATTTCCAGGATATGCAGGAGTGTTAGACATCCTGCTGATTCTAAGTTTTGCCGTCTTGATAGAACTCTGAATTGTAGCAGAATTGCGGTGCACAGACAGACAGACCCAGGGTTGATTGAGTTAATGTTTTACATCCCGACCAGACACAAAATAGGTCATTTCGGAGACGTTCTTCCCAGCCAATCTCTTAGCTTAGTACTGAAAAACTAAAACAAACACAACAAAGCAAACATGCATCCGTAACAAAATATACTACAACATAAAATGAAACCAAAAAACTAAAGCCAGGTTTGGTCGCCTTCTATGACCTCCGGCCTGAAAACAGAGAGGGCCTATTCTGGTTTCGGCGCTTCATAAATTTGTCAATTACTTACTTACTTAGACACTTACCCACTTACTTACAGCCCTGGGACCCACACTGAGCAAAAGACCAAGAGGCCACAGCACACACCATGGCAGCATAGCGTCGCACTGTAAAAATACGACAACACCTTCGAGATGTCCATCACCTTGCCTTGAATGATACCTAAAAATGGACTGGGCCTATTTTTACAACCCTGTACTAACGTGGGGCTATGACAATTATTAACGGAAATCATGCATTACAACTAACTGCAACATAATTTATTAATAATAAAAACCCCGAACTTTTAAACCAGAAAACCGTGGAAATACATACGAAGGGTCTGATCTCGTTGCAGATATAAGGTCGTCATTACTCGTAGGCACGTAAGTGCAGCAAATTGAATAACTTCAATGTCCTATAAAAGACCACATCAGACAAGTGTAAAACGTAATTTGGCAAAAGGACACATTGTCAAGTTGTCACCCCTCGCAGCTGCGAATAGATTCGTCTGATCTTGACCCCATCTGCTGTAAAAAAACTATATTTTTGCTGCATCTTATTTTCACGAATTTCTTAAGTGGAATATTCGCTGCATTTTAATTTGGCATATTTTTCAGGCATTGATATTCTACGTAAATAAAGTTATGGTTACATGCAAATTCCAGGAATTGGCATGCATTTAATGTCACGATTCTAGTCAAATCGCAAAAATTGTAAAAATTTGACGCATGCGAAATATATGTGTTTTAGAGTACTACATAATTCATTGGGCCGCCGAACAGCATTTCAATCAGTTCACCCATTTTCGCACAGCTCATCCGTGTGCCCAACACACAGAAACATATGCACAGAGAGAGACAGACACACAGATCACGCTATGTGCAACATCTGCAGCAATAGTCCACATCTTATGCATTGCACGTAAGCGATGCACCTTAAAAATTGCTGTGAGTTTTTGGCAAAAACAAATCCAACAAAAGACGGCCAATTCCGTGAACGTTGGCCGATTCTGCAAAAAATTCCACGATCGCGGATATGTGCCGCTCTATTTATGACCAATGTCATCTGCAGGCTGAGTGTTCAGACCTATGATCAGTTCCAGAACACTATGTTCACAATAAGTATGTAACCACTTTTATCGTTATTTTAAATACTTCTATACAACCATACATTTTCTTTAATTTTTTTTTAAACTAAAACATAAGACTTCAATGCTCCAGCGTCAATGTGGACACCTTTGCTACTATATACATGAACCAAAAAATAATGCTAACCTGTGACCTCCCGAATCTAATCAGGTAATCATTAAGGGCTAGTGAATATTATATTCCCTCAGTTTTATCAAAATCATTCAAGCTGTTCATGAGATATCATGGTAACAATATCTGACCAGACAAACGGGACAGCCTAGAAACATGATGTTGTCACCGACAGTGTCAAATGGCGAAGTCATGAAAATAAAATGTGGTCCTCGAACCTGAAGTAAGCACTGAAGCAGCAGAAAGTACAGACATCGTATGTGGTTCGTAGCGATCGACTGTGGCGTGTGGATTTCTGACAACATTTTGCCATCAATCTCTACACAGCTGCCGGTACCCGTGTGAAGATTATGCAGCACTGCAGACCAGTACGACAGCCTGGTTGCTACTGCCAACGAACTGCCTCTGGCAACTGACAGCTGTCTCCACTGCAGACGAATTCTGACAGGAACCTGCACAGAATACATTTACCGACCATTTACCTAGTCCAGCTACAGCAATTTGCTCCAGTGTGTGTCCGGATACTGTAAAACCCTTTAATTTGGCTGCCCTAAAAGTTGGCGATTTTGCATGCAAAATTATTTTGGCACCTTTTATTTTGGCGAATTCAAGCCGCACAATTCCAACACATGAGTAATGCCAACTGAAGTTGCTACAGTATCAATATTCACGCCCTTTAATTTTGTGGTTTCGTTAAGCTTGCGAAATTCGCGAAATAAAGGGCACGCGAACATAAAGGGGTTTACAGTAATAAAATTAGAGATGCACCGATAATCGGCCGATAATCGGTATCAGCTCACTCGTTAAGTTTCTCAATTTTATTTGTTTACTTGAATTTATAAAATATGTAATTTCAATAAATTTCCAACTTCCGACTTCCCAGTTCACTAGAATGCTCTGAACTCGGAAAAACAAACTCAGCATAAGAGTCAACCTAACAAATCTACAGAGATGCGTAGTTATACAAGTGCTCTGTTGACTGTAATGATGAGAAGTCACGTACCGACAGTGACATTGATGTGGTCGAGTGAATAAGAAGTGATGAGCAGAACATTGCCTGACTGCTGACAGGATGTCGCTTGGCAGTAAATACATCTTCCAGGTAACTGCATAGACCGCCATCGTTCATCAGCAACGTCGTTGCTAAACAACCAAAATCATCAAATACAAGCTCCTCCCACTTACCTACAAAGTCTTCACAACCACCCAACCTCCGTAACTACATCTCTGTTCACCTTCCTTGAAGCACTCGCTCTTCATCTGTCGTTAAGGCAGGCATGGTGTATTTGCAGGTAAAACTGTGTGATCCATGCCTGAGCGCTTTGAGATATACACAGCATATAAATGGTGCTATATAAATGCTCTTCCTTTCCTTTCCCTTCCTTACTCTTGCTCGGCCACTAACATCATCCTTGCTAAAAAAATTACCGATCGCTCCTTTCATTACGCTTCACCCTGTCTCTGGAATCAACTCCCCATGTCTCTCCACCAACCTCATTCTGGTACCAGTTTAACAGAACAATAATAAAAATGGCAATGGTGACTGTAGACAGTAGTGGCCTACAGGCAGACTCGTATCGTAAGTCAGCTGGCTGGGTCTTAACGGTCCAAGAATCGGAACCTGTCTTGCACTCAATCTGCATTCATCACATAAGCCAGAAAAAACGCCCACCTTGGCTACAGCCATAATGATGGCACCATGAACACAAGCATTATTAGACCACATCGTATGCATAGCACAGACGTGGCCTGTTGCAACAGATGTCGCATGAAGCATCCGTCTGTGAGTTGGTCACACGGATGTGCTCCGCATAAACTGCTGAATTGATCTAGATGCCGTTTGGAGGCTGACTCTTGTGGGTGCAAGGAACCATGTATTAGATGGGACTGAAGTCCCCCATGGGAAGGGGCAATTTTTCGGACTGTCTGATCCACTGAAAAGCATTGGACTTTGACACTACAGCATCTACGTGGATGCTTTCACCATCTCGATGGACAGCTGTGACATTGACCTTTGACCTCCAGAATCTAATCAGGTCACCAGTACTGGCTAGTGAATATTCCCTGTAAGTTTAATCCTGTAAGTTTCACTGAGATGGCCCGAACTGTGGTAACAATGTGTCCAGTGAAAATGGAATAAAAATAAAACTAAGATGACACAAGAAAACATAGGCAGTCGTATCGACATGCAGACCTACACCAGCAACGGCTGTAGCAACACACGTCACTAGCAACCGTGACGGTTTTCGTAGCCATGTGACCTTGACCTTTGACCTTTTGACCTCTGGGTCAATGCATGCCGAGCGACTGCTATAGAGTATACGTGTACCAAGTATGGTGTTGATAGCTCAAGCCATTTTCCTTTTAGAGTGCGGACAAACAGACAGACAGACAGACAGACAAACAAATGTGACTGAATGCCCTACCCACGCTGGTGGTTATGCTAGTGTGGAAATGAAAAACTAAAATATATGCTACTGCTATTAAGAGGCCATAGAGAGGTAAAACTGACCACGGCCATCATGACGATGAATAGACTGAACCAGAATGCTGTTGACCAGTGCAAGTCCAGCATTATGTAGATAGGTGACTGTATCTTTTTCCTCTGACGAAGGCCTTTGCCTCAGCATGCTCCGAACTGAAACACACACACGCTCATAGCTCTGTGTTCACGTTATCAGCACCAATGTGCATATGATCAAAGATAAGAAAACACTCAAAGCACAGTCCAATAAACTGTGCAGTTTACGAGACAGAAACTGCATCTGGCGGGCAGATAGAAAATAAAAAGTAAGTACATAAGTCTTGACACTTGTATACATAGGGTGAAGTGACGTCACAGTAATCTATGGTTACGATACGATCTCTATGTTGTAGGGCATGATGTCGTACATTGCAAAGTTAACTGTTAAGTTATTTAAATATAATTGATTCGGTAGTTGTAAGAAAAGCTTAGTGCTAGCGCCAGATCGGTGATATGACTGTAAGTGTTGCTTGCCCTACATCATGGCGGCCAGAACAGCTGGCATAGATAGGAATGATTAAATTACGTCACTGTAACCTATGTGTAGCTGTGCCAAACTCACAGTAAATGTCACCAACAAACAATGACCATTGACCTAGTGGAGCAGGAAACGTCAACAGCAAAGAATGAAACTTCAACTATGTCGTCCTCTAAAAACCGGCATCCTTCAGACTTCCACTCCGGACTGCCTCCATGGACTGTTATCCAGACCATTTCTTCTCAGCAACCCAGTTTTTAGTTATGTTCTTATATTTTTTCCATTTTTGGTACCATGCGCTAGATTAAGCTGGCCTTTTGTGAGCTTTTGAGCGCCAGTAAACATACAGTCTTGTATCATATCATATAGTAAACGCAGCAGAGTCACTTCCGTCAACAGTCTGGTAAATAAGTTTTACCTGGATGGGGCCAGTGTATTGAATTCCTTCAGTGCTCTGACAGTGTTGGTTGAATGACAGAAAGGATATCCGGCGTGTAGTAAAAACCGGCTACACTCATCTGCAAATGTTCTTTACTGTAACAAGTGGAGAAAGAAAATCAATGGGGTAAACCCAAATTCACCTATAGCAAATGATCACTAAAACGGAGATAGTGGTGGCTGTGATGTTTCTAAATCTCTCGTTGCTTTAAGCACGGCTGCATCACATGTCATCTCTCTGCCCGGACAGTTCACCTACACTGACCAGTCCAGTTTTATACATGCAGTACCGTAATCTAAGGTACCATAATTTGGGCACCATAATCCGGGATGAGCGCCGAATGTGCGAATAGTAGGGTGCGAGTGCTTCAGGCGCGAGCTGTTAGGGGTCCAATTTGGGGATCTGGGGGAGCGTTGTGAGCTCCCCCAATGGCGTCCGGGGCCAAGCCCTGGCCGCCAGCGATTTTATCGTATATACAGATAAAATCTGAGCTAATTTTTGGCCAGTAACGCATAAGCATACGGCTGCAGAAATGGGCATTTGGGATAAAATCCAAAACACCAAGTCAAAAACGGGACAAATGTGCGTCCTGGGAGAACTGTGATTTTTCAGGGACACGCTGTTAAAATCGAGACTGTCTCGGATAATCCAGGACAGATGGTCAGTTACCATCTGTCCGGGATTTTCCGGAACAGTCCCGATTTTGACGATGTGTCCATGACAAAAAATCACAGTTCGCCCAGGACGCCCATTTGTCCAGCGGTCACCTTACCATAATTGGCAATTTTGAGATCTTGCACGGTGACATCGGCAGTGGTCAGCTGATGTTGTCGAATGAGTGTCAGACACTGCAGAAGAGCAGTAACGTTACACACTAAAACAGCAGAAGAAACACAGCAACAGCTGCACAACACTAACAACTGACACATACGACTTTCAAGTGAATTCCACATGCAAACAGGATGCACCAGAAATTCAGCCAGACACCGATATACCAAACTATTTTAAAAGCTGTTCTCCAGGGGACCGGTTTACCCCCAAAAAAAATCTTAGGACAAACTTAGGAAAAACTTAAGATAAAGTGTGACTTAAGAAAATCTCAAGAAAAACTTAGGATGAACTTATGCAAAACTTAAGATAAACTTAATAAAAAATGTAATTTCTCAAAAAAAGCTCAACATTTCTTCACACAATTGTCTGCATATATAGGAAGAACTCAGGTTTTTATGGGCCAGATGTCTCAACACTGGTGTCTAAGCAATGAAGGAAACTTTGACTTAAAAACTTGACCAAAATCGACTGACATAGGGTCAAGGTAAACCATGGCGGTAAACATCTAGGTCAAAGGTTCTTTCATTCAAAAATTATCATCCAGACACATACGCATCACAGAGTATGATTGGTCTACCTGGACGACAAAAAGGTCAGTAATTAACTGATATGGCAATGAATATTTATCTAATCAGAGCTTAATTTTGCCAGTAACAGAAATCCAGACAGATTAAAATAACCAGATCGGACCCACGTCCATCTCTTCACTGTACAAAATTACTGGCTTTGCCACTGGCTCTGACAAACTATTTGAACTAGGGCCTTTGGCAATAGACCCACTGGACTACTATGGCATTGCATGCTCTCCTCCCCTTTGCTGCAGCTCAGGGTAAAGTCAAAAGGCTTCCCATACTCATTACTAAGTGTTGGGCCCAGAGCTGATCCCAGTGTACAGGCAGTCAGCCCGCAGGTGGCTATAAGTCATCCACCCGGCGGTAGGCTGCCATTACTTTACGCCAGGCCTGCGGTTAACTTCCCAGCTGCGGAGCATCACCACCCCTTGGCCGGTACCAAGTTATACTGCTTGGTGACAGAGGCACATAGGTGTGAACAACTTGCCCAAGGTTGTTACGCAGCTTTTGCCCGAGTAGGATTTGAACCCACGACCTGTTGATCGCAAGTCCAATGCTCTACCCGTTATGCCACCGCACCATCTAGGGTCGACCTACTTTATTGAGGCCTACACCCCATAACTCTTAGCTCTGGTGCCCAAGCATTTAGGCATGCTGCGTCCCACACGACAGACCATGACTGACAGACACCTTACTAAAATTAGTAGTAAGTAACATGATTCAACGTCCAGTACTGTGGCACAGAGACTGACCACATCATACCTGGAACATCTTGCATGTCTGCTATGAGAAACATCTTTTGAGTTAGATCTGGCAGAAAACCTTCCAGAAAAGTCATGCAGCGGCCTGCTGAGCTTGACTGCAACCAACAAATGTAAAACAGAACTCACATCACACAGTCACCAAACGAGTATGTCAGCATCAGGCCTAAATGTACACTGGCCGTGTCGCGTGCTGCCCCCTTGTGAGTCACGCCGAGTATGCACCGCATGCTCTATTAAGGGGCAAAAAAAAGGGACGGACTGACGGACACCAGACCATTACATTACACTTGCCACTAGATGCGGCAAGCGTAATAATGACAGTTACAACAGCAGTTTTCAAACTTTTTGGACCCAAGACCCACATTTTCACCATAAGACAAAAGAAAAGAAATGGTATTTATATAGCGCCATTTATACTGAGCATAGTCTCAAAGCGCTCAGACATGGATCACACAGTTTTACCTGCAAATTACACCATGCCTGCCTTACCTTTGTAAGCGTTCACCAGATGGCGCCACCCCTAACTATGGTAGCAGACATCCAATTGCAGCCCACTACTCTTTTATCGATCCCAAAGGGATGAAAGGCTGAGTTGGCCTGGTTGGTTGACCTACAGCGGACGGTCTACCTACATACGTGGTTACCCGTCAGCTACGGGTCGATCGCAGGACAGGGAAAGTTCGACGGCCAAAGACCGACGTTCTACCGCTGTGCCACGCAACCAGCCGTAATGCATGAAACCGATAGTAATGGACAGTGGTCACAACACTTAAGCTACTCTGTGCCCAGCATGGTTACTACTGAGACCGCTGACTGTTAGCAGGTACAGTACTGTCTCAGTATGCTGCAGCCACTCAAGCTAACTCAGCCTCCAGTCAGTAGAGTGGGAGATGAGTACAGTGCCCAAGGGGCAATGGCAGCGCACTAAGTAAGTAAGTAAGTAAGTAAGTCATGACATTTATAGACCGCACCTAATCACAAAACGCCACGACGGCGCCGGGTAGTGTGCAATTACTGTTTGGATTAAAGATGGCAAAATGTTTTTTTTACTGTTTACTTTTAGTAATAAATATATGTGCTGTAATAATAATTACATGGAAATTAGTTGTATTTCTTTCTAAAGTTAATACCAATCTACTTTTATGTATTTTTTTAGTGCCTGTTTGCAAAACTGATCACAAAATATTATTCAAATCATTTAGGCGCCAATGGTAACAGCCCAAAGTCTGGTGAATAAATAGATTTTTCATGAACAATATTGTCGTGTATGGGTCAGCCACACCCCATATCAGATTAATCGGATCAAAGCAATCTGATTTTATTTTCGAACGACCTCTCAGTGGCCTGAAAGGTGTGGAGACATGTACCCAACATACGCTGCTGGAGTACCGTGTACAGAACAATTTACCTTTTTAGGCTGCACTGCACGTACATAGTGCACAGATGCGGCCTATTGCTACAGATGCCGCACATAGCGTGGTCTGTGTGTTTGTCTGTGTGGTGGTGACACGGGCGTGCTGTGCAAAAATAGCTAACAGACTGAGATGCCGTTGGGAGGGGGCGGCTCTTTCATGTGGGCCCAAGGAACCTTGTATTAGCTAGGGGTCAAGATCAGATAAATCCAATTGCAGCTGTGAGGGGTTACAAGTTGGCCTTTTGCCAAATTACTTTAGACGCTTGTTTATCTCATTATGTAATAATAATGCATTTGGTGCTTTTTTCATAACAATGTGCTATCACTCTAGAAATGAAGTGTACAGACCAATACCTGAAATGAGCGTGCAATGTGTTTAATGACGCCAATCAGTTGAGCTGTTAATGTATGGTCTTCTGTAGACGTCAGCACTGCCTATATGCACAACAGTCAAATGTCAGTGAAGACAACGCTCAGCTTTAAACACGGAGTGGATCAGTTAGTAAGTTCAGACTTATTTCTGCACTAGTCCCAGAAACGAGAACACATCAATCGCACTGTTGATAATGACGGATTGCATCCAACAGAGAACATGACATTTACCAGAAGTGTTCTGAGGCAGTCCAAGTTTTCTGAGGCCAACTGCTGGACCTCTGCTGTCATTCCAGAACCGAGGTAGTGTATCAGCTATAAACACAGACGACAGAAACTGTGTTAAATACTAAAATAAATGTCCGAAGTAATTTGGCAAAAAGCAGCATCGTATGTTGTGCCATTATTGAGGACTGAATAATGATCCCTTCCATTATTGACGACTGACTGATCCCTTTTGCTGTGCACAGTGCAGCGCAGACTGCCAATGCTTTTAAATGAGCCAAAACGACCCCCCAAAATTGCCCATTCACGTGGAGGGATCTGGACCCCATCCAATACAATGTTCCTTGGGCCCATGTGAGTCAACCCCCTAAAAGGCATCTCGATCGGTTCGACTATTTTTGCATGGCTCAAAAACATGGCCAACAGACAGACACAGACAGATCATGCTACGTCCGTCTGCATCTAGCTATTGTTGCAATGTGGCTTAATATACGATCAAATCATAAATATTTATTACTGTTATTGCTGTTGTCACTGGCAGCACAATAGCAAAAAAGATTAGTAGTTGACTATTGAGTTAAGGCTTAATAAAAATAGCTCATTTCAGAAACGTTCTTTTCCGCATCACTTAGCAAGTGCTAAAGAAACTGAACCTTACTTAACAACAAAAGACACACTTCAATAAAACCAAAGAGACTATAACATAATATAAACACAGAAAACTCGCCTCGTATAGCCTAGAAATGGACTGGGCCCATTCTTACAGCTCAGGTGCCTGCATTTGGCAAAAAAGTGACTTACGATGACACTACAACTCAATGAAAAGTACAATTCTAAGCACAGTCAAAAAACTTACTTATCTCAGAAATGTGTCAATCCATAGCAAAGTTATTGTAAGCATGGAAAAAACTGGCCAGTTGATTTATTGCTTAAGTAAAGGTCATTTTGGAGACGTTCTTCCAAGCCAATCTCTTGGCTTAATACTGAAAAACTAAATGTAACACAACAAAAGCAAACATGCATCCAGAAAAAATATACTACAGCATAAAACTAACACAAAAAAACTAAAGCCAGGTTTGGTAACCTTTTACGACCTCTAGCCTGGAAATGGAATGGACATATTCTTAAGGAAGTAAATAAGTAAGAAAGTATGCAAGTGAATGATTTATATAGTGCTGGGATCAACAAATAACTCAGGGTTCATTATAGCCACGGAGCCCACGTAGGGCAACTGTCCAGATGAACAATGGACAAGTGCGTATGTGAATCAACGGTGAAATTCTTGCTCTACCACAGCCTGGCCGCAGGTGGAATAAAGCAAAGGTCGTGAGAATATCCACTTGATGTACTGTGAAGAATTGTGACACCACGTCTCCACACTAGGACACTGTTTAATGCTGGCTGCCAGCACTCTCAAACCTGCACAGATCACCGGATACACTTACATACTACATGCAAATGACTACTAAGTTAACATGAACATTTTTAACGAGACTGCACTCATAGAGTGCAGAACACTCATAGAGTGCAGAACTTCACTGCAATGTGCTAACCCGAAATGTAAGCCTATCTTTCCCAAATTTAAGTGACTCTTCCCTGGAGTATCTGATACACTGGCGCTATAGAAGCTAGATTATTATTATTATTATTATCATCATCATCATCATCATCATCATCATCATTATTATTATTCTCCAAATTTCACAAAAATCCAACCATGACTTTATGAGTCATGCTATTCACAACCAGAAAACTAGAACAACTGTCCTCGATCGAAAATCGAGGTCAGACTGACCACATTACTGTGTTACCTTGCCCATACAAGCTGAACATTGACCTTTGACCTTGACCTATGACCTTGACTTTCAATGCCAGGCGAGTTATGGTCATGACCCACACATACACACAAACTGAAGTTCAAAGGTAAGTCGGTTCAAAGATAGAGTGGAAACAAACAGACAAATGGACAAACAGACAGGCAGACGAACGCTACCAAATACTTTACCTTCCTGGCTATGTGGTCAGTAAAGGCAAACAAATGGCAGACAAAACGTTATCCCTGCTGACCTGTGACAAAAGTAAGTATATTTATAGAGCGCAGTTATCGTCAAGAACCTCTAACACGCTGACCTCTAACCCCTTCGCTTTAACGATAAACTTAATGATTATCACCTCTAAAAAACGCATGCAATCTCCAAAAAAAATGCTGTAAGTTTTTTGGACAAGCTCCAATATCGTTAAAAAATGTGAAGTCCTTCCTGAGCCATGTGGGCCCATAGGGCGGTGCTGATCTCCATTTCTGTAGCCCTCAGCCAGACACCAGCTTATGTTGCGAGACCACCGATACGGGGCTGATGCACTGCATGGTGTGCCTGTTTACATTCCGGCTATGGCCGGTACCAAGATATACTGCTTGGTGACAGAAACAAATGGGTGTGAACAACTTGCCAAAGGTTGCTACATGACAGCACAGTGACCAACTAGTCGCAAGTCCAATGCCCTATTCACTAGACTACCAAGCCACCCTACCGAGTTCCAATATCACTGAGTGCAAATTCGTGCAGACATAATATTTCGGCTGTGTATCATATAACAAACACCACTAAGATAATCTGTTGTATCAGTGAGTGAGTGAGTAGATTCTTAACGGCACCATCAGCACAAAGTAGGCTATTCGGTGCCAGTACAAGTTAAAACCAATACGATAAATTAATTAAAACCAAAGAAGTAACAACAAATATAAGGTGAACCAAACAGTAAACAGAAGAATTGTGTTAGAAAAAAAAACATTGGGTTGATTAAAAAGTTATTTAGATGGCTCGGTAAAAGCCACTCTCCTTGGTAAAATCAAGGATGCAGCGTGCATCGACATTGGAGAACAGCTCCTTCAACTTCGTACTGCTAAAATATTTATGGCATATAACTGCGGTACTTCAACATTCTAAAAGCATATGTTTAACCATCGAATGACACTTGTTTTATCAAACCTTGAAGCTCAGTTTGCTCAGAAACGTCGCACGTCTACAACAGGCAACAGATGTTCATCGTACTCTAGTGTCAATTCCTAGCATACTGAGCAATGCACGTAAGTAAGCAGATACGTGTATGTAAGACCAGATAGACTTCTGACGCCCCAGCGTCGACGTGGATGCCTTCGCCACATAAACGGCCTGCTGTGACCTTGACCTTTGACCTACCAAATCTAAAAAGGTCGTCAGCAGGGGCTAGGGAATATTCACCATAAATTTCATCAAGACTGCTCAAGCCGTTCATGAGATATTGTGGTAACAAAATCTTTTCAGACGAATTAACGAAAAAACAAATAAATTAGGGCTGGGAATTAATCGCATTAACTAATGCGATTAACGCGTTAATTTTTCAGACGATTAAATTCTTTAATCGTACGATTAAAATTAATCGTTCACGAGGATGAATACTGCGCTGGCAGTACACTGTTGTAATTATAACGCCCGTCATTTGTAGTGTCTCCTCACGTTATGCTTCAGTGGTGGATGGCAAACAAAGCATCAACATAACTTTCTTCATAGAAAATGCATGCTCACGTAAGAGAAACGAAGCGAAATAATCACTACAAGCAATAAGATGGTCAAATTCGCGTATTTTTACCGACAACTGGTTGCACAAACAAGACCTGTGAATGACTTCTCATGTGTGATACTGATTACATTAGTTGGACTTCGTCATTTTATTTTAGTGAACTTACTGGTGAATTCTGACTTCAATTCACAGTTGGACTGATTGCCGGGCAGTATTTCATAGGAACAAATAACAAAGAGACATTGTCTGTTCAACTTC
>Ga0209780_1002173_pt1 | contig 13722 bp, 8 predicted proteins | sample WorMetexBAHAMAS2_FD_187384 | JGI IMG/M metagenome (GOLD analysis project Ga0209780, IMG submission 187384) | Marine gutless worms symbiont microbial communities from Max Planck institute for Marine Microbiology, Germany - Inanidrilus exumae... | ecosystem: Host-associated > Annelida > Digestive... | reverse complement strand
AACTGCACGTTCAAGGCTGAACCGCCGAGATTCAGTTATTATCAATCGTCTTCGAATTGGTCACACAAGATTAACGCACTCATATCTTCTAACTAGCGACGATCGGCCAGAATGTACGGCTTGTCGCTGCCCTCTCACTGTCAAACATTTCCTTCTGGAATGTGCTGAATTTTCTGATATACGATATACGCCCCCGACAATTTACTCGGGGTTCTCCAGATTTCATCCAAATTGGTTGACTTTCTGCAGAGTTATAGCTGAACGCATAAACACTGCCAAAACGCGCCGTAAAGTGAATCCAGTATTCGGCTGAACCTTGGGTTTTAGCCAAATAAAAATGCAAATACATAAAGACACGCAAACAAACTATCCCTATTAGAATTAATTGGCCCTAGTGAAGAAAAAGATGCTTGAAGAAGTCACAAAAACGTAAATCATTTGGCATGCTGTAATGGATAATTAATGTTTGCATTATTTGCAAGCATAGGTGGACTTGGTTGTCATCTTGATCGTCACGAGAACATTGGTCGTGGGAAGCTTGGAACGTCAACATTTCGACGCATTATGAATGATCCTTTCTTCGACAATCTACCGATGATACTGGAGACTCCTGAAGGAGATTACAAGCGGGAAATACAGTCACTTTACAAACTGTTAGAGAAGTAGTCAGGAATTACAGACTTCAGGTTAAGTTGATGATGAGGAATAAGCTTCTGTGTACTGTTGCATGATACTGAAGGTATTTTTATATTATAGTATTTGATTTTATGAATATTCCACATCGCTCCTTAGAACTGTGTGTACGTAAACAGGGTATGGCTAAAACTGACCGAACCACATATGTTCAAACTCCAGTTACTTTGATTTGTTGTGGATTTATGTACAACGTGTTGTACAGCAAATCCGCAGCAAATCCAGAAGAAATCAAAAGTATTTAAGTTTGAGCAACAGACTAGTCTCTGGAATGACGTAATGATTTATTAATTAACTACAGCAATAATTGCTGGTATATTTTGCCACAGTCTGACAAAATGTTGTTAAGTTTTAGCAACATGTAGCGAATTTGTGGCAGTGAAAACAAAGGTTATTTCGGCTGTCAGCGTATGTTATAAAAACGATATACAAAACTGTGATGTGGTCACAAAACCAGTAGAAAGCAGCATTCTTTGCTGACTTAGTTCAACAGTGAAATGTCTGCACTTCGCCCTAACTTACGTACGCCTGAAGTCACTTTCGACAGCTCAGCACCAGTTGGTTGATTGTGACATTTTGGCAACTCCTCTCAGATGATGTTTTACCCATTTTCAATGTCTGCAGATCTCTTCTGACATCTCAACAAGCTTCTAACAACATTATCTTGTAATGGTTGTATGTGGTAACTTTAATAGTGATTGTTTGAAAAACAATTTCTATTCTGTTGGACATATCATGCATCAAAATCTTTGCTTGTTATTAATAAAATTTGAAAACACGAGCATGTGATGAACACAGAACTTTTGTGAGTGTACTACTACATATGCCTATAGTATATGTTGAAAGTATGTTGAAAGCCTTGAAATATCACTCATTACTGAGAAATTATAAGTACTGTATTGTTGTGAAGTGTTTTTATGAGCTGCATCCTGTCTATAAGTAACAATGCTGTTTAAGTTCACTTGTAAGACTAATAATAAAAATCATCATCATAGTAATTAGATCAAATAAACAGTAACATTTTAGATACCGTGTCTGCACTCACAGTTACAGATGAAATATTGGAAAGGTAAGATTTATTATGTTTAAAAGAAATGTGCATGACAACTTTGATGGTTTGACCTTTAATACTTCAGAAAAGTTTATTTCACATGTATCATTACTAGCATTACTGCAGCTGCTGAGTATTCTGACGGTATTCAAGCTGGTTTGTTGGCCTGATAGCATTGCAGCCACTCTGCTAGCTAGATGAATGTGTACATTGACGAATTTCGTGCAAAGTTCAATTTCTATACATTTTCTTTTGCTTATTCAGCGTGATTGCAATAAGCAGTTTTATCTGACTGAGAACATTTATACTTTACTTTTGAAGACTTGAAAGTTGTACTAATGTGTGTGTGTGCCAATGTAACTGCAGCTGTTCTAATCAGTATTCAGGCCATTGTTGTTAAGTTGGCCATGTAAATTATTTTCGTTGCTTGAATCGTGTTTTTCTTTGTGTCTATTTTTAGATGTCACGTAAGTAGCTTGAAATGATAAACTAGGTGGGCTGTATTGTGTTGAATGAACACAATACAGTATTTGCCTCAAAGTGGTCCACTATGTGCAACAGGTGTTTCCCTGGCCCAGCGGAGTCCTCGACGCAAACGGCATCTCCATCGCTTCAGCCGTTTTTGCCAAGCTCACTAGGTGACAGACCGACTGACTGACTACCCTAGTTCGTCCGTAACACTAGGCGGAGTGCACAGTGGAGAAGCCAAATTTCGTTATTGTTCACGACTACAACAAGTGTTTATTGGAGTAATCCACTAGACAGATCGGATCAAGTTCAGCAATCAACAGCTATATATCCCGTAGAGGGACCATTTGGAAGTGAATTTCCGGCGATCTAATCATTGCGGAGGTATGACGGCCTGAAGTCGCAAGACCTGGCAATTTTGTGAGCAATGTTTGAGTTTTTTTGGAAAAACGACCCCTTATGGAAAAAATGTAAAATTCTGTTCTGAAAGTTTTCACCGCCTCACCGATCGACGTTGTGTTGAAATGTAAAAATTTTTCCGACAGGAAATCGTGCGTAATTTACCGGATAGAAAAATCGGCTCCCACTCAAACTGCCGCTACTGTGCTGATCGCGTCCAAAATCTTCCAGGGAGCCCCAACTTTGGCCCACATGTTTTAGATTTCATCCAAATCGGTTTATTTTTCGGCAGAGTTATAGCCGAACGCGTGAAAGCCGTTCTTTCGACCATAGGATATTTGCATGATTCGCCTCCAATACATTCGAGACGAATAGGCCTAATAATGATAGAAATCGTTCTTAAACTTACATATTATAGGCCCTATAACGACACCAGAGTGTAGCTGTGTAGGGCTGCCGCGACTACTCGGAGTAGCCTACTGGACTGGGCTACTACTCGAGTAGTACGAGAACTGAAAACATTTCTTTTTCACTCGAGTTTTCCGGACCACTAGTCGCCAATTCACTGTCTCCTCCTATGATATACACCGGTACCTTATTGACTGTGTAAAGTGCCCCTGCAGCGTTCTGCGTGACAGTGTCACTTAAGTACATTTTTAATAATAATAATATTTCACTACTCGAGTACTCAAAACTTTTTACTTGCTGGTTACAATTTCGACTTTCGTCATTTTTAAAAGTTATTTGCGTATTTTTGTGAAACGGTAATGGACATCACAAATTATACTTTATGTATATATACTTAGGCCTATAATATACCGTACCCGACCGACTTATTATTCATTCATTGTAAAACTACTATTATTAATATATTTCACATTTTTCCTAACGTATTTTACTGCAAAGAATTAATCCATGGTAAATTGTAATAATTATTTACAATATAGTTCTACCTCAAAGGCATGATGTGACCTGCATTGTGTTGAAAGCGCCGTTAAACCCCGACCAACCAACTTTATTTTATTATTCGCCCGAAGGCGAATGTTGGAAATACTCTACGGGGCAAAAAACGGTGTTGCGGCTGGCCCTGGACGATTTTGGACACTATCCGCGCAGTAGCCACAGTTTCAGAGGCAGTCGAAATTTTTTCTGTGAGGTAAATAACGCACAATTTCGTCGATTTCCCGTCGGACAAATTTGACGACATTTGAACACAACGTCAATCGGCGAGGCGGTGAAAACTTTCGAAGCAATTCTGAAAATTTTCCAAAAAAACGCTAAAATTGCTAACAAAATTTCCAGGTCTTGCGACTTCAGGCCGTCATAACTCCGCAATGATTATACATGCCGAAAATTCACGGCTATATGATCCCTCTACGGGATTTTTAGTTTCCATTTTACCGTTAGAATCAATTTAATGTCTTTCCACTGGGCTGTACGTACTACGCTGCGCATAGGAAGCTTACCGTATAGCTTTGTGTGGTGGCGTGGCGTAGTGGTAGCGTCGTTGGTCTAGATCAACGAAGTTAACCTACGCTGAGCCCGGTTAGTACTGGGATGGGTGACCGTGTCCGGGTTCGACTCCCGGAGGCGGCACTTTATTTCAGTATGTAACCAACCACCAAGGTCGACTCAGCCTTCTACCCTCCGTGGGACGGTAAAATGAGTACCAGCCAAAGGACGGTGATGTTCTGCGGCTGGGAGTAAAGGCAGGCATGGTGTAATTTGCAGGTAAAAACTGTGATCCATGTCTGAGCGCATTTGAGACGGTTTGCGTAAAAATGCGCTATACAAATCGACGTATACTTTACTTTACTTACCTCCAAAGTTTTTCGCGATTTTCGTTAACTACGATAACGCTTACATCAGTCACCGGCACGCAGCCAATCACCATCGACTATCGAGTCACGTGACACTATGCGTCTTCGAATGCAGTAAATAAAACAGTTTATTTTACATGTGCGGACGCTGAAACAAAACTCACATAATAAAACATTTTGGTCGGCGCAGCTGTTGACTGACATTTTGTTTTACTTTTATATTAGTAAAATTTCACTTGAACTGAAATTAATAGATTGCTAGCCATAGTGGCAAGTTGGCTCAACAGTTGAGCCCTTGAGCGTCCAATTTTCATGCGAGCGTCCCGGGTTCCATTTCCACATGGGCCGCTGTATTTTTAAATCTCTATTTTTATTTATTATAAATAATGTAAAATAAGCACATTTAAATTAATTTAAAATAATAAGCATAAATAAAATAACACAAACATAGTTAATTTTAGCCTAGGCCTACATTGCATTTACGCTGGGGTGGACGATTAATGGGAAGAATAATACGGAAACAACCTTTTGTTGATGATACTATGGCAAGGGTGTACGTCGCCGAAAAAAGAAATGCCATGCCATTAACTGGACTTACGTTAAGTAAGCATATAGTTAAGCGTGCGATTCCACACCGCCGGCGAAGCAGTCTCCTGTCTATGACTGCCTTGTTCCGTACGACAATACAAGCATGGAAACCAGTCTTAAGAGCCTAGATATGCTACAATTATCAATCAATCAATTTATATCGCGCCATAGTACAGAGGCGCGTGCTAGTGCGGTTATGCCCAGTGCCGAATTAAACAGGTCTACTCTTGAGACGGATCCTAGATGTGTTAACGGATGGTGCAGTTCGACAGTTCAGTGGAAGAGAATTCCAAAGTCTCGGAGCAGCAACAGAGAAACGACGAGCAGCAGTATCCAAGTTGTGCGGGAAACTAACAGATCGCAGCAAATTCGAGTACGAGAGTGACTGTATGGGGTGATCAAATCAGAAAGGTAGCCTGGCTATTGGAAAGAAGTAACCAGATAACAAAAGTTTGACGAGTTTGAAGTTGATCCGCTGCCGGACTGGCAGCTAGTGCAGGATTAGAGTACATCGCAGTACTACGTACTGTAGGTAGATGCCACCTATTGTGAACGACCTAGTAGCGTAGTCTGTTGTTCTGTCTGTCGGTCTGTCACCTAGCTAGTGAGCCCTGTAGAAAATTCGGAAGCTATCGAGATAACAGTTTGCGTTGAGGACCTGGGTGGGCCCAGGGATAGACCTATTAGCCTACATATAGCGGACCGCTTCGGGTGAATACTGTATTGTGCTTATTTAACACAATACAGCCTTCTAGTTTAGAAGTGCTTTTAATCCGCAAGTACTTTGTATTTGGCACTATGACAATTTTTGTTGATATTTTATTAAGACCTACGAATCTGTGCTCACAAATTAGCGCTTGATAAGTGCCGGGTAAGTGGTAGCGTCATTTCGGACACTGTATATGTGTACTTATGACTCCATAACTTAGCCATTACTTACTTACTCACTTCTGGTTTTATTCAAGTACTGGTTAAGGTAGGCCTACTCGATCGAGTAGTAATAGCAGCAGCCCTACCAAAGTGAGTAGGTCACATTGAAATCAGCACACTATCTCTGCGGCGAGCAGCAGGTACCTCGGCCTGGCTTTCCCTGAACTGAGCCATTATAATTTATAACTGGTTTTCCCAACATTGCTTTTATTTTTCACATTCGTTGGTCTATCCATCACCCTAACTGTAACCAGTTACCTTCCAATATTTAATCAACTCTCTGTGGTACATAATCTACCTATTCCACGTAATTCATTAAAATGTTCGCATAACTTGTTGAGTTATCCTGCTAACAAATGAACAATCAAACAAACACGGATTAAAATATTACCCACACGCAGCTGTGGCGGAGGTAATTAACAATAAATGGAACTAATAGGCTTGGGCACAAATTATGGTGATAGGGGGACGAGTCCTCCAGTATTTGGAGTGGGGGTGATAACGAAATGTTCCCCACAGATTTGTAATTTCCAAAATTTCAAGCATCATTGCTTGCATTACAATGCAGTAAAAAGCTAACCGACTCTATTCACTACTACCAAAAGTACATTTTCATCGTCCACCAAATCACCACTTAACGACGGAAAATTCAACATTTTTCTGGCGAGGGCATGGACGAAAAATACCGCTCAGAATTCACCGAAACACGGTATTTCAAGTGAAAAAGCATTTTTCCGGTGAGGGGCCTAGCCCTCTCCCCAGTGGGGAGGACTGGAGGAGTACCTCCTCTCCACTCCCAGTCCCTCACACCCAACCAAGCGTTCCAGATCCGCCCTGCGTTCCTTCCAGAATTCCAGCCAGATTTACGCCAAGTCGCCTCCGCTGTTTAGCTGTTTTCCGTCGTGTTCCCCACAGATGATGACCACATACTTTGCAAATAATGTTATATGCATTGTTATATCAGTTGTTAGGTGGTGGTTTGGCGTAGTGGTAACGCGTTAGTCTCCATCAACGAGGTTAACCTACGCTGAGCCCGGTTAGTACTGGGGGTGACCGTGTCCGGCTTCGACTCCCGGAGGCGGCACTTTAATTCGGTATGTAACTAGCCACCCAGGTCGACTCAGCCTTCTACCCTCCGTGGGTCGGTAAAATGAGTACATCCATCAAAAGGGCGGTGATGCTCTGCGGCTGGGAAGGTAACCGCAGGCCTGGCGGAAAGTAATAGCAGCCTACCGCTGGGTGGATGACTTAAGTCACTTGCGGGCTGACTGCTTGTACACCGGGATCAGCGAGTATGGGAAGCCTTTACCTTTTTATCATAGATGTAAAAAACGTTTTTTACGTTTTTTATTTTGGTCACGTTTTTACGTTTTTAACGTTTTTTATTTTGTCAACGTTTTGTATTTTTAAAAAAGTTGGCAAAATAGGCGTGTAAGTAAGCGAAAGAACGGCAACGAAATAATACGGTTTAATAGTATAATACATTTGTCATTTTTCCAGTTAGTTACGGGAGTGTAGAATTCAGTGGGCTGCAAATACTGAAGTACTGCATTCAACAGACATTTTTTTGGTTTTCTGAATGTTGACGAAAAAGAAAAAGCTGCAAAAGCTTGTTGTGTAGTTCGATGCAGTTCTGTTAGGCCTTAGACATTGGGGGTTAAACACAGGCTATTATAGGTAACGTTTTTTTATTCAACGTTTACAAACGTTTTTTTACTTTTGTCACGTTTTTTACGTTTTTTAACTTTTTTATTTTTATTTGAACGTTTTTTTACATCTATGCTTTTTATATCAGTTGTTATGCGTGTAACGTATTTGCTGTTAACTGATTAGCCACAGTTAAATCGTTAAACGGTACTTTCAGCAAAACAACACATCTGCACTTGTAATTTACGTCGTTTACGACTGTAATGCGCATTGCGCAGGATAGTAAACTCTACAGCAGTGGTGGGATCGATAATCCCGATGACGTAGGCCTATGACACAATGTACATTGACAGTAGGAAGAGCGTTGCAGCATAATATACAACATACATAAGCAACGTATTTTTGTCTCTCAAGTATCGTCATTAACTAATTAAATAGTATTTAAAACACGGCGTGTATCAGTCTCGTCAACGCAAGTAGGTTTATTAAATAAACGGCAACGCAAGTAAACAAGCGTCTGACCGATATGATGATGGTCTGTAGTGTATGTAGTCAGTAATGGTGAACAAACAGCAAGCCCTGTAAACTGACTGTAATGCGATTATTGCCAGAGATTCACAACTATGCACACAATCTTTGTCGTCAGCAGGAGCACTTGCAGGACGTTATGATGGGATATTTTATCGGTATCCAGCCGCATGGTGTTGCGGATGTCGAGCTGCTTTGCACCGGTCGTCCACGCGACGACGTACGACAGTGCCACCAGAGGACGGTCTTGGTGGCAGACCGGTGAGGTCGACAGGTCATTCCGGGCGGCACGGAGCACGACCGGGCACGCTGGTCGCCGCGACACGAGCCCTCGCGGATCCATCGCGGCCAGAACCGCCGACCGAGGTCCCTCCATCGCGCGAACACCGGACAGTACGAGTAGGCGGCGAGGTAACGCTGGGCGCGTCGTCGTGCCGCCCGGCCCTTGATGGCGACCCGACCTGCGGAGTCGGGACTTCCGGGAATGCGGAACCCGCGCAGCCGCGGCAGTCGGACCGCGAAGCCGCGGCTGAGGGTCGACGCGTCGTACAGGTAGGTGCCGTTGGGGTGCGCCAGACTGTCGGTTGGACGCGTGATCGCCATGAACTCGATGTCGAACTCTTCGCCCAGAAGTGACGTGAGAGTCCGAGGTTCCAGATCCCTCGACGTCGGTCCCAGCTGCCGATCGCCCGTGCCGAGGTCGAGCGGCAGCACGGGCAGACCGTCGACGTCGTCGTCTGGCGTCGGCCGCAGCCGCGGCTTGGACCACTTGCGTCGCGAGCCGGACCCACGCCACCGTCGATCGCTGCGCCCTCCGTCGAAGTTGTTGACGGAGTCCGATCGTAGGACAATGTGGGCCGGGAGTATGGCGGACGTGCTGGACGCCCGTCTACGATTCTGACGCTGCGTCGTCGCGGCCAGTGACAGAGTTAGCGCCAGCAGCGTCAGAACCCTCCAGCAGCCAAACCGAAGTAACATCGCCACTGTCCCTCCTCGTGACCGCACTAATCAGTCAGATGCCGACACCGGCGAACTTATGTCGTGATGTTTACCGACTGCGTTCGACTCTGCCGGAAAACTTGCCGTGGAAAAAAACGCTCCGGCATTTTACACAGTTCGATTGATTAATCCAAACGATATATACTGCTGCACAAAATCGTTCTCAGCATGGGCTTCGGAACAGTAGCCTTTCTTTGTGTCGAAATCTGTGGTCCAAGTGCTGCATGCGTAGTGTGGTGAAGTCGACTGGTTGAGTGGTCATAGTCGTCTACTTCGCTCTAGTAGTTCGTTCCGCAGACTAGCTATACGTCGGTCATCCGCCTACTGCTCAACCGATCAACGTGGCGCTGATGACACCGCTGCTAGGCCTACTGCTGCTGCTGTTGAGATGCGCCCAGCTGCTGAATCTATGATAGCGTTTCCGCTGAAGCGGCACACAAATCAGTGTGCGTTGGACTGTCTGGGCAGGGCAACTGGTATGACGTAGTGTATGTACATTGCTCGAAATGTGGTATTTAGTGTTACTCAAAGACTTCTTCTCGAAATACCGGTGACAGTGACGTAATTTCTTAATTCCTATGTTTGCCAGCTGTTATGGCCTCCGTGATGTAGGGCAAAGAAATGCAAACATTTTGCAGCACTCAAATTGCCGATCTAAGCTTCTCTTAAACATACTGATTCAGTGTTATTTCATTAACTTGACAGATCTTCGCCTGTTAACTTCGCACAGTATGACATCATGCCCTACAACATGGAGACTGTATCGTGACCATTGATTGCTGTGACGTCACTTAAACCGTTCTAGCTATATAAATTTTGTAAAGCTTAAACATTTTGCCCTTGTTGGACACATATCATTACTTTTTCTGTTTTCGTTTCCGACATTGTCACATGACCTTGATTTGTGGCAGACTATTCACATTCTCGTACATGATTATCTCAAAGCATAGGCCTAATGTCGCTGCACAGGAACAGAATCGAAAAATGGCGCAACAGTGCGAAGTAATAGTTCGATGGACTTCAGCTTCCACGGCTATGCACAAAGTTCGGTGAGCGTTCGTTCTCACACGCCGGCCGGTCCTTCGGCACGGAACGCACTGCCTCGAGATTTGTACGCCGCGGTATACATCCAGCGGAATTCAGAAAAAAACAGCTGAAGACATGACTTCTGATTATTTACCCACGTCGACGGGAGTCGCCGGGTAGGGTTATCACCGCCCTTTGTCTGTGTGGCTGTTTTTCCGCACGACACCAAAAACCGATGCAGCTAGGATCACCAAACTTGACATAGAAATGGTCCGTGGTAAGTCCTGAAAACCCGTTTATTTTGAAATCAACAGGTCAAGGTCACAAGTCACAAAACAATGCCGGCGTGGGTCTTTGCATTCTTGTGAATGCTGGCCTCTTTTAGTTTTACGTTGTTATGGACTACTGGCCTTCAGTAGGTCTACGTTCGCACTATAAATTAGTAGATGATACTGATGCTGATATGGTTGGTTCTTATACGTTTGGCTACTTGCGGTTACCTGATCACTGATTTTATGCCATTTTAAAGGTATATTGAAGCAGGGGCGCAACCACGGCCGAAAAGTTGAGGGGGACCAAGGTTTGGCTCCTAACACCGGGGCGCTTGCGCCCCGCGCCCGGCCACAGGCCAGGCTGGTGGCGGGGGTGCGGGAGGCTGTGGGGGTCCGGTGGTATCACCCCAGGAAAATTTTTAAAAACTCAGGCACTCAATCCTGCATTCTGGTGACTACTATACGCGCATTAGTGGGCTCTCTAGGACGTGTATATCTGAGCAAACAACAAGCATTAGTGGGCTCTCTAGGACGTGTATATCTGAGCAAACAACAAGCATTTCAAGGGCTAAATCAGTTCCAAAATTTCAACTTTTCTGCCATGGTTGCGCCTCTGTTTGTTAGAACCAAAAAACCAAATGGAAATTAGGAAACAATAATGCTGTGATTTTTTTTGCTTTTTGAAAACTACGGCCTAGAAGTTGGGGACCAATCATGGTTGGTCCCCCAACCTAAAAGTTGGGGGCCAGTCTCCCCCGGTCCCTACGGTTGTTGCGCCTATGTATTGAAGACCCAAAATAAGTGATATCGTAGTCAAAACGAAAACTTCCTGCAAGAACGCTATGCAAATTTCGGCCAAATAACGGAGAAAATCAACGCAAAACTGCTTTAGGCTAGTAAACTTCGACTAGCGTCGACGTCGATGCCTTCGCAAGTTCGCCACCTCGACGGCTTGCTGTGACCTCGAACTTTGACCTTCAGAATCTAATCAGGTTATCAGTAGGGACTATAGTGAATACTAGCATTTACTGTAAGTTTCATCGAGATTGCTCATGCCGTTTATGCGATATCGTGGTTGCAAGATCGGTCGGAGCGAACGAACGAATGCGGCGGACGGACAGCCCTTCGCCGCCGTGGCTGCTGTCGCCGTTTGATTCGTTTGCAGAGCAGTGATGGTGGTGATACATGGGCGTAGTATGAGGGCAGTCTCGGCCCTCTCGGGGTCCTTGCCCCAATGCAGGGATAAATTTTTATCGCGGATGAAACAGGAGTAGGCCTTTAGTGTAGAATGCGCACAGTTGGGCGTGAACTGGACAGTTTCCGCAACATCACCGTAGGTATGCTAAGTATTACAATCAGCGTGTCTGTATGTCTGTTTGTTTGTCTGTCTGTCCGTCTGTCTGATCGCATGTCTCAGAAACAACACGACCAATTTTCACGAAATGTTCTGTACATGTTACCTATTCTGTGGTTCGGTCCTCCTATGAAGACAGTGCCATACGTTATCGCTATGTACTGTGGAAAATGGCACAACAGTGCGATGGACTTTCGATGGGTGGCGTGACATCATGTTTTCATATGATGGAACGAATAGGCCAGAATCAAAGACGACATTGTTTAGTCAAGTTCGTCAGGTGGCAGCATCGGGGCGAAGTCTGCCGTTTCCGACTGCATCGTGTAGAACCTGAGCTTGACGATCGGTAACGTAGTAGAGGACACCCACAACCACATGTAAAAAATCCCGGCGTCGCGAGTGTGGTGATATTTGTGCGGTTTAGTTTTCACTAGCGCTACAATAAGCCTGTCAACGAACGATCTCTTCTACAGCATTATACCGAGTTGAACTGTTTTCGCGATGAGTTACGAGTCGAGTTTCGGCGACAGGAGCTGACAGACAGCTCCGTCGATGAGCGATGACCGCCCGCTGAGGCGAGCACCAAGCATCTGTGGCGCGCCCGCCGGCGACGGCGGCACAAAGCAATTAGCAGCGAGCGTCGATCCGTCTGAACAACAAACATCCTGCTGCCGACAAATTGCCGACAACCGAGGCGCCGGCAAACCGCGCCGTTATTCGGCGAGCGGGGCACGCCGCGCCCGGCCGTACGCCGCCGAGTCCGCTAGTTTTTGACGGCGTCGGCGGCTGGCTCGGCTAATCTCTCACTGTCTTATCGATAAACGGCCAACGAACGAGCAGACCGAGCAGCCTGCTGCGTCGATCATCGCCCGACGTTGTCGACCGACGTCACCCACGCGCGGGACGGTTCCACCACGGACGGTTCGACGTCAAGTCGGACTCGCCGGCGGCTGCGTTGCTCGGTGCGCGTCAGCGGAACGCTGGCAAACCGGCTCGCTGCAGCGCTCATATAAACACACAGACGTCAGCACGAGCAGGCGGTCACGGCCGACGTCTTCTATACGATTTCAGTCGCTCCCACACTATACACGCTGCTCTTCCTCGTTCGCGTCAGCCACGCCTCATTTGAAGGCGATCACGTGCGAGCCATTTCGCAGCGGCGCCGGGATGTCTTGTCTACTTCGCGGTCGTCACGCTTCGTCTGTCGAGTGCAGCTGCCACCGCCGCCGACGACGACAACGGCCGGGCCGTGATCCGCTCCGCGCCGTCGAAATATTTATTTATCAGTCGGTTCGATCGAGACGGCATGCCTCACGTTCCCGTGTACACGGCCGGCGAACGCAGCTTACCGCCAGTTCGTGGTCGCCTGCACTGCGAAAACGATATCGCGAACACCGAAGCCAGTTCCAGCTGTGCGCAACTAAACCGCTGCACCTGGTGACTTCGTTGCCGTTTCTGTCGCATATAGTTTTCCGCAACATTATTTATCGGGGCTGTTGAATTAACGCGTTAATTAACGCGTTAAGGAATTAATCGCGATTAAAAATTAACGCCACAAAAGTTTTTAACGCACACTAGTGAAACCAGTAGCAAGATTCAATACAAACCTCAAGATCATCGAACTTTAGGCTACTCTTGTAATGAACAAGCATTTACTTTCCTGTTGTAGCACTATACTCTAAATTTCGTTTGATTTTACTATTCTACAATGATATTTTCTGCTAACGCCATTTATTTATTTCCTAATTTCTATGCTGAGACCTCATTCACAAAGATGTGCGGACGCGGAAATTTTGGCCTCCGTGTTCGTCCGCGTCCGCAGCTGTCCAACGACAGGCATCTGCGGACAGTCGGTATGTAGTCTTATCAGTAGCAATGTCAGCAATGTACGCTGTTCTGTCATGGACTAAAAACCTTCAGTGCGAAAGGAATGAGTGATGTTAAGAG
>Ga0209780_1002172_pt1 | contig 13722 bp, 8 predicted proteins | sample WorMetexBAHAMAS2_FD_187384 | JGI IMG/M metagenome (GOLD analysis project Ga0209780, IMG submission 187384) | Marine gutless worms symbiont microbial communities from Max Planck institute for Marine Microbiology, Germany - Inanidrilus exumae... | ecosystem: Host-associated > Annelida > Digestive... | reverse complement strand
TATTTCACTGGACGGTGAGCATTATTCTTAAACCCCACTGAATACAACGCTGAAAGGATTGCCCACTCAAAGCAGCGGTTGTCCTGGTTCCTTACGTTGATAACTGACCGTGGTGGGATGTAGGCTGGCGTCCTGATGTAGCTCCGCCCGCGAAACGGTCGGTATTGCACGATGCCAAGGTTTAATGCTATGCAACGCTTCAGGCGCCAGCCAGAGCCTTCCTTGGTGATCTGCTCTAGGCTTTACATGATTTTAGCTTTCGCCCCACTAAGGTTCTGCATAATGTTGCCCTGATTGAGAATTGGCATAGTGGGTGGGCGCCCTTTCCAGATTCAAGTGAATTCAAAGCGGCAATTTGTTTACTACTAGTGCCTACCCCAAGGGCCCAAAGCGTCCAGATACCTTAAGTAGTCAGACACTATAAACAGCTGATAATCGCTTTAGTGCCAGTATCGTTTGTTTAACCGGGTTGCTAGTTGTTTTTGCCCCGTTAAGGGCTTTTAACGCAGCATGGCTATTTGAGCAGATAGCAATCGACGTTTCCTTTTCAACATCGATGGAATTAGCACAAGCTTGAATAGCGTACGCTTCAGCTTGAGAAACTGTTGCGTATTACCCAACGACAGGACAAGTGTTGTACCAGTTGTTTGGTTGTAAATACCAGCTCCTGATTGGCCCAGGTCAGACCGTCGAGAGCCGTCCGTAAAGCAGAATTTAAACATTCTGATTATTCCTGTCTTCTTAGCTGGTTATAGTGACAACATAGTTTTTGACAAACAAGTACGTTGCTATTGCTTTGTCACTCCGATAGCGGGAGGGTGGAATACCTTTTCAGGTGTAATTGAACGGTGCTATGACCAACATTGCTCCGAGTCCATATTGTGAATTGACCCTTAAACGGTAGCACAAGAGGAGCCTCCTGTTTTATATACAGTGGGAGTGGTGTTAGACCCACTACTATTTCAAGTGCAACGGTTGGTGTTGTCCTAACCGCACCCTTAATATATAAGCAAACAAGTCGTTGTATTCGATCCAGTTGCTTAAGTACGACCTTCTGGTTCACTCTAGACCACCAGATAGCATATGCATATGTTATTATGGGGCAAATACATTATGAATGTATACATCCATCGTGTGATATTGGGAGAAAGACCCCAAATGTTTGCGCTTATATCTTTTTTACATGATTTTATTTTACTAATTCTGAGGCTACTGATAATGGTTAGCGTTGCTTAGCGAGTACAGTAGTAAACATCACTTACTTACTTACTAAATTTGGTTTAAATTTGGCTCTAACCCTTACTGAAATATGGAATAGGCCTATGGATTTGTTTTTCTTCAAAGGGCGGCCGGCGCCATACAGTTTTTAAAGGGGCAATTCAACATTTGGAACGTTTAACATTTAACCATTTTTAATTTTTATCATTCGGTGACATGTAGTCCGATTTTTAAAACATCTGGAAATAATTTAAAGATCATTTTAACATTACCTTAATTTCGTAATCAGTGTGTCGTAAGTACAAAACTTAACGGCCGTCAAGAGTCCAGAAGATCAATTTGCGTCGACGTGCCATAGTTCTTGGTGATCGGTCAAACCGTTGCAGAGATATGACGATTTTTCGATTTTAAAAATGGCGGCCGTCCGCCATATTGGATTTGTTGTATACGTGCTTGGACTACCTACGACTTCAGAAAACTAGAACACTGGGGCTGTATTATCATGTACTTGTATTTTATTATAGGAAACGAAATGTTTGACGTTCATGTGGCTGTCCGTTTTCAAGGTCTGTTGATTGGGCTTTGACAATAAACGGCGTCAAATAAGTTAGTAACGTGGAAACATGACATATTCTATTTATTTAGGCCTAGTAGCGCTGCACATTACTGTTGCTGAAGACTGCATGCGTGTACATGTTGATAGGCATGTCATCGCAGTCCACTAAATTATTAGATCGCCCGTTCTGCAAACGCGATCTTCTGGTTTTGCGCATGTTTCTCCTTTTTATCTGTCAACTCACTTTCTCCGACGTCCGTCAACTGACATTTTCAAAACTTTCCACATGATGTGCCTGCAGCCCCATAGGAAGCGCTACTATGCCGATTTCCTGAAAGTTCCCCTAACAAAAATGATGGGCGGAAAACACCAAATTTCGTCCAGTTTCGCGGCTAACCGCAACATAATAATGCTGACATTACAAATGACCTTGAATGACCCTAACAACCCCAAGTAGCCATTTTTGTAAATTTTGAGGCCCCCTGTCCTTTTTTCAACTCACTTTCTCCGACGTTCGTCAACCGACATTCTCGAAACTTTTCCACATGACGTGGCTTTAGTCTCAAAGGATCAATCAATCAATCAAAATTTATTTTCCAAGTAATAACAGAAAAATTACAATGTAATAATGTCGTAGCACTTGAAAGGCTACCAGAAAAGCATTACGCTCATTAAAACTGGTCGCCTGAAACAAAACAATACAAACACAAATACATCAAAAAAGAAAAGAGACAGGAGGAGAAGATAAGAAGAAAGTAACATCAACATGTGCAATTTCAGAGCAAATACAAGTACATATAATCAATAATAACGATAAATCCAGTATACACACACAACATGGTTTCGTTATTACATTGGGTCATAGTTCAACATCAGTTTTAATTTATTCCGAAAGGATTGGGATGCAGAATTATTAGAGAGATCATTGGGTAGACGATTCCATGGCTGAGTGCCCTTATATCTCAATATTCGCTGTCCAAATCTAGTGTTAATATGGTGTTAATATAGTGTTAATATGCTTAAAAGGAAGCGCTGCTATGCCAGTTTCCTGAAAAGCCTCCTAACAATTAAGTAGAGTGGGCAGTTGCAATCTCATTGAGGAGCATTGACAGCCGGTGTTCCTGTTCAGTAAGTCAATTATTGTGAGCATTGATCTTTGTTGTTCATGCATCGAATTGCCACGGTCAAAACTGCACAAGACGGGCGATCTTCAGGTTGGGAATTGACGCGTTAGTTGCCAACATTCTAGTTATTATTATATTATTTGTTATAAAGACTGCGTCTATCTTCAGTTAGTAGACGATGACTTCCAAGCGTGTAGAAATACTGTTGAAATCTGGGAATCAACCGTCAACGTGCATGAGTAACTGACGATCAGATACGACACTATTGATAATATTAATGGAAGTAGGCCTACGGCCGGTGAAAGAACGCAATAAATCGACGCCACAACGTGCAGTGCTACTTGCGTTGTCTTGGCGCACAGAAAAATAGCAACCGACGTCGGCGGTGTCATAGCAACCCGTACGCTCGCGTTCACGTTGTCATAGGCCTAGTTCAGATGATCGCCAACAGTCGGACACAGAAGTCGCAGTAGCCGCAGACGTCTTTGCTCATCGTTTGGTAACACGGGCTAGTGACTATTAGTAGAAAACATGAAGACACGGCTGGAAGTTTTTGTCTTTCTTGCCCTCATAGGTAAGAAGGACCAGATGCACGTATTTAGTACTGCATGATGTTTTGTTTGCAGCTATGAGTGGACTGTATTACTAGCGACCTTATTTCATATACAGATGTTGATATGTATCTGGCCCTTGGGAATGTTTTAGTATATTTACGCAGGCAGGCTTTGTCATAGCACGCAGCTGTCTTTTGAATCAAGCACCGTTCGACGAACCTGAGTCGGGTGGTGAGCGGTTCGTAGCGATTGTTGTCGGCAGTTGTAAGTCGCTTGCGGAACGGAATGTTCGCCGTGGTCGTAACAAGACGAGACAAATACGATGGACTGCTGCCTGTGTGCACCAGATGCATCAGCTGATGCGATGCCGAATAGGCAGCCAGTGTAGGGCCTATGTCTCGTGGTGCTGATGTCACGTGATCGCGTGGACGAAGACCTTTAGTGAGTCATGCCGCCGCGTTCTGGACACGCTGTAGCGGTGCAATGGTGGAGGCCGGCTGAACTCTGTACTCGGTAAATACTTTATATTGGCAAAAGTGACGATCTGCGACGACCGTATGCAAAATTATCGTTCCCGTCTGCGATAGTCTCGGTCATGTGTTGTAAATCCGAGCGTTCAGTGTTGGAACAACTTCCGACACGATTGAAAACAAGTTGTTGTGGAATACTTTGAAATTTCCTATAAGCCGATACGACTGCCTATGTTTTCTAGTTATATCGTACTTTGATAAGCAATTAATAACATAGCCACAAAACAATAAAGAAACGGAGATAACATCTTCCCGGATACGTTATAGCAGAGGGCTGACCTTTGTAAGTCGTTTAGGACAATGATTACGTTACGTCAAGCACCTTAGCTGCAGTTATTGACCGTTGCTGGCATGTTGTGACAAGGCGTCTGCAGTGCGGCGATCAAGTGTTACGTCTGCGAGTATGACAGCAAGTACTCGAGGATCGGAAAAGCGAACTGCGGCGAGGAATTCAAAGACGCCAACATCTCATCAGCGCCATGCGGTGGCCCGTGCCAGGTAGGCCGGTGTCAACTATATAGGCCTATCGTCACGTATCCATTAAATAAAATATCGATCGAGAGTTGACGACATTTTGTGAATTTTAAATTGAGAAATTCACAACGTTTTACGATTTACTTGAAATGTTAACATATATGGCTGTGTAAGTTATTTTTGTCTAGGGAGTCCAAAACCTACCACATATTTTTCACCACGACTCAAGCACGAAACCGCAGGAGGGGGCGGATACCTACTATCTCATACGTTTCTCGACGGATTTGTGAAGATCTCACAGATCAATATGGTCGTAACTGGGGGGGGGGGCGGACCCTGGACCTCCTGGCCAACGACGTCCCTAGATGCTGTATGTCTGCACATGGCGGCCGAGTGCGCTGACCACTCTGCCACATGGCAGGTTGACAGACAGACAGACAGACAGAGACAGACAGACAAAACTGCTATTATCGTATCGTATCGTATTGTATCAGTTTCGTGCTCTACTGACCGTGTTAAGTTGGAGGACGATAAAAGGTGTTTGCCGATTTACTTTTTAGCTTTGAATGGTTCCATTAAACAATATTGATTTAAATCATTGGATTTTACTGCTAATCGCCTTTTATCGCGCGCCAGCCTGTCACGGGTTGGTATTGTGTTAAAACGACTGAACCAATCATCGAATACTCAACGCTGCACAGTAGCCGATGAAAGTATAGTCTTCCAAGTTCCACTGCCAAAGCATTTGTCGAAATTCCTGTGGGGTCACCCCAATGGGGACGCCACGTACAGCTAAGGTATAAAAATCGACGATTTTCAGGCAATATCTCGCTCTAGGCCCTACCTCAGAAAGCGTACAATATTGAGACAATGGAAGGGTCACCTTGACTAAACCCTAACTTTTACAGACTATCATATTTTCTAAATTTTGCGCCACTCTTCGAAATGAGGGACTACAGAGACTTCAAATTTGGTATACGTGCTGATAATAGCAAGTCCAAGCCTACAGATAACAAAATACTCTCTCACAGGAGCGTTGTTAGCGTCGCGTGACCTTCCTTTGTTTTGGGGTCAGATTCATATCTTCCAAAAGAATGGGCTATAGGTATTTAAATTGGGAGTGCAGATTAATCGTAGCGAGTACTAGCCTATGTATGATGGATACATGGTCACAAGAAGCCACGTGTGCTATACAAAAATGGTGATATCTGAAAAATGATGCAAGATAGCGACACAGCTACAACGAAAATGGGCTACTATCAATGACCTTGAGTGACCTTGAAGGTGACGTCAGAGATTTTCATAAATACAATGTGTTTCAAAAAACAATACACTTGACTTTTGATCATAACTTTGGCAAGTGTAGACCGATTTACAAAATTCCTTCACTGTCAGATTCCTGAGGAAATTTTGTACACAAATATCATAAGCTTCTCCACCGCACCTAAAGTATGTTTCTACACTACCTTGTGAAACTTGAAAATTAATATTGCTGCCAAATTCAATGACATGCATGTGAGACCTCACAATTCATCTTGCAAGATATAAGGCCGCCTAAATAGCTCAGGTCTGAATCCTATGACTATAAAAATCTGGAAAACAATGCAGCAGTGCTCAGAAGAGGATCAGTGATGTCAACAAACTGAAGCAGTGGATGACTGACGTGTAACATGGGCTGCAGCAGACAGTCATTGATGAAACTCGCACATCTGCAAATGGCGTAAACGTCTGCGAGCTTGTGTTTGTACCAGAAATGGACGTTCTCTGCACTTGCTTTAATTTTTGGACAATTTATCAGGTAGGTGGACTTCGTCTGCACATGGTGGCCGAGTGCGCTGACCACTCTGCCACATGGCAGGTTGACAGACAGACAGACAGAGACAGACGGACTTCACTAGGTATGAGTTACACACATTATTGCCACCTTCAACAATGGTGAAGTCGTTTGTGGCGTTGACTCCACGGAGTTTGTCATCAAATCATACTCCGACCGTTGTTGCGTTATCTGCATTCTGTGCTTCATATATTGCACGAAAACTAAGTAGCCTATACGACATTACTGTGATATCTTTTGTAGCGTTTGTCATCTAAATCTTGTTAAGTTTTGTTAAGTTTCAAGTAAAATCATTTAGTTTTGATGGTGTGAGCAAAAGTTCAGCTGTTATTTAAGACTTTTGAATTTCACAAGGTAGTATAGCAACGCAGTTAAGGTGAGACCCTACAATAGTTACATAGAGTTTCCTTGGGTATCTGTCAGTGAAAGAATTGTGTAAATCGGTCTATATTTGCTGAAGTTATTATCCAAATTCCAAAGTCAATTGTAGGCGTATTGTTTTTGAGACACTGTAGTATCGCATTCGGCATTCCTGCAGGTCTGCTATGTTGACGCGTGATAAAAAGAATAGCAATCGCAGAGAAACCTCGCGACACTCCGTGTTAATTGAACATCTTGTTAAGTCCAGGTCTTCTCCCTCCCCACTAGGGGTGGAGTCCGGGGACCTGGGTTGTACCCCTTCCCCCAGCAAAATGAATTGTAAGTGCATCAATCTCAGGAGCAGTTTCTGGCAAAAGTGGAGGTGGACATGTCCACCTCGGTATAGGCTACTTTGCTGTTCACGAATCGCCACTGTCACGTTGCTACGTGCCGGCGATGACGAGGAGGCTTGTTGTTGTATTTACAGAAGAAAATTATGTATCCGACAGAAGACGATGATCAGCACTTTCAGATCATTCGTACCTGCGCCAACGACAAGTGCGAAGTATCGGACCGGGACGAGATTCACTGTTGTGATGGGGATCTCTGCAACGCCGCGTCTCCTTCAGCAATCTACAGCTTCGCCTTCACGCTCGTCACCAGCGTCGTCGCCTACCTCGTCTAGAACGACATCCTACGATCATTCACTGCTCTGTCTTGTATCTATGCAAACTTCCAAATTCTCTGTTTTTCATCACCCGGTTAGCTACATTGCCCTGAAATGTGTCGTGTATAGTTTTTGCCTTATGTCGAGTTTACACCTTGTAAATCGGGCAGTTTCGTATATAATTTCTTGTCTAGGCTTATTTAAAATAGGTCACTGCTGTATATACGGTGGTGGATCGGCAAAGTAGCGTGACATTTAGTCCACTTGTATAAAATAGTGAACGTGCAAATTGTAGCAGTGAAAAGTCTGTGAAGAGACTGTAGACGGCAAGTTAATGTTGAATGGGAAATATAGTCATTAGCTTCACTGTTTATCTAAAGCCAGATTAGCTAATCGCAAAAAATCAGTTCATTTTTCGTTTTCGTTTTTGAGAAATGTTCCAGGATCATATCCAAATTTTTAGCAGGAATTTGAAAATATTCCCAACAAGAACAACTATTGTCAAACACTTGCTGATTTGTGGATCCGCTGCTGGTTGTTTTAGGCCTAGTTATTTGCATATCAGACTTTCAACTCCTTTCTACATTTCGTTGCATGGTAATAGTACTGGTATGTGATGTGATATCTGTATAACTATAGACGATAACAACACTATTTGCTGTCATTATTAATGTTAATAAATATCGTGGCTACATGTTGCAACTTCAGCGCAGTAGCCTACGCCAAACTTTTATGCCTATAAGGCTTTAAGTTGCATTAGGCTGTACAGGATATTGTTGCTCGTGCTTTGCTTGTCTGTACAAATTGCTCTGCTGTGCTTGTACATCATTTACTGCTTCACTTGTTGATAATGGAATTATACAATGCAGTGTGTTCCCCAAAATCGGGCCATTTTTAATTTTTTTACAACACTTTCAGCAGCTGTAGACCGATTTCAGTAACTTTTTTTCACCGTTGCAATAAGAAATTCTCTTTAGAAAAAATTAATCCATCACCCCATTGTAACTACGTCACGTCACCGCATTAGGCCATACCTGGAAAATAAATAGCCTTAGAAATACCAATATTATCATAACGTGTCATTTTATAAGTGGAGACACAATATTCAGACACTGCTACTATACAAAATTGAGTTAAAGATGGATAGAGGCCTACGTTTAATGTTCCACTAATTGACATTTCAACAGTAAAGTGTTTACGGCTGTACAAAATGACATTCAACTGCGCTTTCAGCTAATCTTGGCTTTGTTGTGTTTTAAAGTCTACATTTGAATTTTATGATCAATGGGATTTATAGTGGCATTCTTCGCGGGTCATAAGTCTGTGAAGTAGTCTGATGCAACAATTGTTTGACGAACACAGTGTGTAGAAACCGTGCTGAAATAGGGGAACGTAATGACAGTGCGGTGACAAACTCGGAGAAATTTAGTTATTAATTTGCTGCTGATTGCGTAGATTTTCCGGCTGTAAAAGTGAAAATATCGATGTTTTAGGCTGTAGATGTCAAAGCATGTCCTAAAAATAAAAATGTCCAGTTTTTGGAGGCGTATTGTGTATTTCTCCCCGCGAAAGCGAGGGAATATGTTTTACCGGCGTCGGTTTGTGTGTGTGTTCGTCTGTGACCACGATAACAAAAAAGATTTTGGACGGATTTGTACCAAATTTTATGAGAAGGTTCCTAGGGGGAAAGGGAAGACCAAGTTCGTGTTTCGTTACGATCGGTAGAGGGATGTGGAAGTAACGGTCAAAAAAACTCCATAAACCGGCGATTGTTTACATTTTATACTTCTAATAGTAGGTGTGGCAAGTGTTGCCAAGTTTTGACGACAAAAAAACCCAAATTTCGCTTTCGCGGGCAGTTGTACTCTCTCAGAGTACTTTCCATCTAGTTGCATATATTTCGCTCACAACTTAAGTTGCATGACATTATTGCTGCTTCTGTCTTGTGAACACCAAAGAACGTGAATCGACTTCATGTTTGCCCTTACGGCCCTCACCAAGGATATTTCATTTGTTAACTACACTATTACTTTTAGAGTATTTAGCAACGTTTCGTTTAGTCGAACTGTTCTTTTTATTAACCTTAATGCAAATACGGTTAATTCATATGCAAATTTGTCCACATGCACGATTTGCGCTGTGTCATTGGCCTTTCGTCGTGCCACGCTGCACCACATCCGGTGTGAACGCAACTTTAGGCCGTATCGTTAGCGCTTATAATATAATGTTCGTGTTGTTTTTAGTACACAGTACTGTAAGGTAATCAATAATTTTTTCACTGCTGTGTATTCGAAATGAAACGCTGACCGTGTGAGAATGACGCGTTGTGTGCCTTCGTTATCACGAACTGAATAGCGGAAATCACGGTTATCAATTTCACAAATTGTTTGTCGACGAAAGTTCAAGTGAAACACTTGTCTACTTCGTAAACGGAGAAAGCGTTTTTGTTAGCCCGCCCGCCTATGCCGGCGGCGGGCTTATGTTTTTCTGGAGTTACTTTTTAATGTCACTCGTTATTCGACGGATCGCAACGCGGATTGTTGCGTTAGCATCGACGATGATTCCTCTACGTCTGGTAAAAAAATCGTGAACTTTGGTCCAGTAACCTTTGTGATCTTGTGACTCATTTGCATGGATGGTTAATGCACGTAAGCTAAAATACGATGTGCGCTGGTTTTTAAAGATCATTCACTAGGTGGCAGTAGCATAGCCAGTCTGTAAGTAAGAAATGCACAGTCGAGTTTGCGCATGCCGGGCGGACTACACGTTGGGCTTTGCCCCGCTATCTAGTTTCTTCTGTTAGGCCTGTCCAGTAATGTCCAGTATTTCATAGCCAATCGCCATTTCCACAAAGAGAAAGGTGTTTCTAAACAGCAGTGGTCTGCCGAATAAGTAATAGACCTGAAATTATTTCTTGTAGGCTATATATTCGAAGAAATAACTCCCGTCACTTAAGAGAAAGAACAAAGAGGTAGGGAGTTAATTTTACGGCTAGTTATGTATTTAAAGTAAAATTCGCATAACAAGCATGTCGCCATAAATATACAAAAAGTTCACGTTACTATAAGACGCTCGCACGAGTCGCCATGCTTAGCATCTTAGGCCTACGAGTGTCACCATCCTTAAATTCGATCGTGTTTGGTTGCGATCAATAACTAGTTTAGTCCAACAGAAAAGAGAACAGAAGTGAACAAGATTCAGTGAGACAGCAGACTTCGCCTCTGGTACTATGAGGTGGGTGAGGTGGCAAACACGACCAAACAGCGTTGTCTGACGTCCGACTAGTGCCGCCACCTAGCGAACTGGAAGAAACATGCTCGTCGTCTTTGATTCTGTCCTATTCGGTCAAACATGTGAAAACATGACTCATCCACAAAACCGAAGTACATAACATTGCATTGTCACGGAGAAGGACTGAACCACGGCTACAGGTAGCATGAACAGAACGTTTGCTGAAATTTGGACATGTTGTTTTTGAGATGTGCGAGCGGACAGATAGACAAAAACGAACAGACATAAACTTGTAGTACTAGAATAGTCTGGATATAATATATATGCTACTAAATAGCAAGGCGAGAGGTGACCGAATGATATGTATTAATGCATAGATCAACAACTCAGCACATAGTTAATAACGGAACAATTCAACCAACGCCGATCTAGTCTAACAGACAGACAGCAACTAACTGGCAACTAACTGCGACAGACAACGCTACATATAGCTACGTATGCAGCCGCACCAGAACAGCTGCAGTCAGTACAGCTGGACTGCAAACTACGCTGATCGCAATAGGCTACTTCGTACCCCTATTTGGGCGAGGTAATGACCATATGTTGATATACTATATTTCAACACAACAGTCTGTCCACAGACTCGGACAGAGGCGGATCTGTGGTTTTTGGTGCCCTGGGCAAGATTTCCAGACTGTGCCCCCACATGTTTTTGGTTATGCAGATTCGCGTTATTTTTGCTCTCCCCTCCCCTCTTTGGTGCACCTACCCCTCGATCCGCCGTTGTCCACAGAGCATTTCTAAGCACTCATAGGGTCCGTCAGTAAATAAAGAATCCTTACCCCAGATCCGGGGACGCCATGGCAACTCGACGAAATGTAACGTTGCCTTTGATTCTGGCCCATTTGCTCTATGGCCATGTGTTAAAATCATGGTTAAAATTCGTTGGTTAAAATATGACGTCATCCACAAAACCGGAAATACATAACGTATTGCACACTTCACACTGTCGTCGTGAGGAAAACCGAGCCACGGCCACATTGCGTTTAAACCCCCCGACGGAGGGTTCCCCTGGGACGATCTCCGTAAAATTTTCCGTGGATGTCATGTCAAGGTGACAAACGGCGAAGAAAAATTGTCGAAAATTTCAACCGGCTGGGGCGCACCAACGTTACAGACAGACGACATACGGAACGGCGATAGCATATAGCGAATAGTTCACGTTCGCTAAAAAGTAAGTGTATAGCAGCAGTTCGCAGAAACTCTGCCACACCGCTACGGAAAACTCACATGCCATATGGGATCACAGTGTTACACAGTGTTACCTGCCACCCGACAGACGCGAGACCGTGAGATATGCGAGCGGACAGAAAGACAGACAGATATATAGACATACAGACATGCTCATCGCAATACTTCGCACCGCTACCGGCGGCAAAGTAATAACTAATTTAAATAAACATTTGGCCTGTTTAGAAGTTAACATTCACCAATCACTGGCACACTTAGTAATAAAGGCTATGAATTTGCACCCGCAACAATAAAGAAATCATATTTGGCAGCGTGACAATCGCTTTTATATAATTCGTACGTTTGAAGGGGACAGTGTATATAATTGATCAACTTTGGTGTTACTGTTAATGGTTTATGTTAATCATGTGTTTATTTATTATGAATAATAATATTATGGGGTCTTATTAATTTCTACGCATCAGCAGATATGACGTCATGCCGTCTCAGTCTAATTATTTATAGCTCCATGGGTTTGATAATCTCTAATTTTTATCTATGGTGCGTAATTGTTGTCTATGGAAATGGCAGACGACGATAATTTTAGTTTGGACACGAATCTAGATCATGTGTGTTTACTTTTGCTATAATGGACACAGACTGCCTTCACGGACTATGCCCGGAACGTTTCTTCTGAGCTACTCGGTTTTTGTTTTTAGTTTTCCGTTATTTTTTCGTTTCGTTTCCGTGCCGTGCGCTAGATTAAGCTGGCCACCTCGTCAGCTTTTGAGCGCACGTAAATATGCCGTATCGTATCGTATCATCGTATCGTATAAGTCATGACTTTGACTTCTGAGTAAGGCCATGGTAATACAGTAGGTCATGATTATCTGATGATTACCAATAGGTACTGTGCATTATTTACAATACGTACCTACCTCTAAACTTCATAACACGTCCATTCAGTCATTGTTTAATTTACAGCAATTAAAGGTACCAAAGCCGTTAAATATTCAATGCATTTCCTATGAGTACCGCTAAACTTCATGTGTCCCACTTAAAGTATATGTAGCGCTACCGAGAGGCATTTGGAGCATGTGTGGCATTGTTTGCAAACAATGCAAAGCTGCAGAAGCTGCGGCCTGCGGGTGATGTCTCCCATCTCCAAATGGGAAAACTCGCATGCCATTAGGGATTACACGGCGTTACACAGTGTTACCTGCCACCCGACAGAGGTGAGACCTTGAGATGTATCCCATATACAAATGGGAGACATCACCCCCAGCTTCTGCAGCTTTGCATTGTTTGCAAACATGCTGTTATTTGGTAAAAATAGCCATAAGGCCCACACGTGTCTCAGCGAATGCACTCATCCACTGTGCACGGACGGAAGACCGGCGCTTGTAAGCAGGCAATGAGTATTGTCAGCCAGACAATTGACTGCTAGAGTGTGCTGGTTGCACGCTATGATGGACGTCCATGCCATTGCTTTATTCTAAATAATTTTTTCTTAAATACAAATCTCGATCTCCAAACAAACTACAATTGCATATAGCCGCCGCTATGAGCTTGTCGTTCGATGTGTAGCAGTAACATAAGTAATGAATAGCTGCAGAGACATTGGTCAAAAGCTGCGGACGTATGCCAACACACAGACACAGATACACAATGCTTTCGCATATTTGCTCCATATATGTGCAAACATGACGCCATCCACATAACGGGAAGTATATAACGTAGGCCCTATTGCATTGCCGTCATACCTCATGAGAGGACTGAGCAACAGTCATAAGTAGGCCTAACAAACACATGTACAGACAAGAACTCATCAGGAGATGAGATAGCAAACGTCAACTTTTTACGACGATATGGCACGTACGTACTTCAAAATACTAAAAAAGAGAACCTACTTCGTTTAACCAATTAGACGATAGCTAGTCAAGT
>Ga0209780_1002171_pt1 | contig 13723 bp, 12 predicted proteins | sample WorMetexBAHAMAS2_FD_187384 | JGI IMG/M metagenome (GOLD analysis project Ga0209780, IMG submission 187384) | Marine gutless worms symbiont microbial communities from Max Planck institute for Marine Microbiology, Germany - Inanidrilus exumae... | ecosystem: Host-associated > Annelida > Digestive... | reverse complement strand
GGTTTAAACACAAGTGGGATAGCCAGATATAGCGATTTGTGACATTTGGAATGCTGTATTTCGCTATCTCTCATCTCCTGATGAGTGCTTGCATGTAACTGGTGTTTCTTTTTCTGCAGTCACTTAGTAGTATTGCTACAGTTTGAGTTTTAATTTTCAGCCGGTTTTGTTTGGTTTTAAGAAAAAAAATCGTGATTGCAGTTTTGGTTTTTACCGCGTGTCACTATGCTAGCGCAGTATGCGCTGTCATCGTGTGTCCATCTGTCTGTCTGTCACTATTCGGAGTTCTACAAAGATGGCTAAACCTAGGATCACACAAACAATGCCATAAGATTGTCAAGCGACTTTAGTTTTCTGATGCCAAAATCTCGGCGAAATTCCAATGGATTCAGCCCCAGTGGTGGCGCCAGTTAGATTTGGGGTAGGTTCAAATCAGCATTTTCGACCAATATCTTGCTATATTTCAGAAATGGTGCAAGATGGGGACATAGTTACTATGGATAGCTAATAGGAACTTGTTTGTGCTCTATCAAATGACGCTATTTTCAATGACCTTGGGTGACCCCTACTGCCTAAAACCACCCCATATTCCACATTTTGAATCCCTTCTCATATCTTTGCAGTGGGCAGAGATAGAGACTTCAAAGTACGTAGGCAGGTTCATAGTGGCAAGTCTTAGCCGAAGTATGACAAAACATCCCTGAAAGAGGCGTGCTCAGGTCACGTAAACCATTTAAATTTTATTGGGCACCAAACATCTCTGGAACGGCTGAAGCTAGAGTGATCATATTTTTTACACCGATAGGCATATATCAAGTCTAGCATATGGCGGACAAAAGGAGCGTGCTCGGGGTCATGTGACCCTTTTTAAATTTTTGGGCTTCCAGACTTCCAGTGATATCTCCGAAACAGCTAAAGCTAGAGTCGTCAAGTTTTGTACACAGCCTAGCTTAAGGATGACAAACCACCAATAAAAGGGACGTGGTTGGGTTCATATGACCCATTTTTTAGGTCGACTCCTGAGTCGACGTAATAATGTGGGTCTCAAATGTCCGTCCGTACATCTGTTTGTCCACAAAAAGTTTCTTCGATTTCAGTGAAATTTGGTATATAAGGTAGAGGTCGATGTGTGATGCATGACGGTATGCAGTATGACCCGATCCAAGGTCAAGGTCACGAGCCCTTGAAAAGTCGGAAATTCAGCCACAAATTGTTAAATTAGGGCACAATACCTAAAGCTTATCGGGGCCGGTTTTTTGATTTTTGTCCTAGTTTTTGTGTCACATGACTAATGTTGGCAGTAAGTAGGAGTCGACTACCAGTCCCGTACTGGGCTAATTTATTTTAATTTTGCCCCAATTATATCTTTGGAAATGGAGAAGCTAGGCACTTCAAGTTTCATTTGCTGATGCTAAGTTTTTCACTCCCTGGATAGGATCTTGGAACTAAACAATGCAGACAAAGTGCTTTGGTGTAAACTACTGCCGGTGGTTGAGAAGAATGTCTTCGAAGTGACCTATTTGTGTCAGGTGGGAGATAAAACGTCAGCTCGATCATTCACTGAATTATTAGTAGCGGGTACATGTCTGTTTAACCGTTTGTGGTGTTCTGTTTGCTCTGTGTGAATGCTAAAGATAGTTTGTAATTTTAGGACAAAGAAATCACCCGAGAAAACGCCAGCCTCACGAGGACGGAGCAGGCAGAGGAAAACAAAGCAACCCAAAAGTTATGCGGAGGAAGAGGATGATGACGAAGCGGGTATGCAGTAAGATATATATGCCACTGTCAGATCAGCAGTATTTTCTTTCATTATTATTGTCATTGTTGTTACGCTGTATTGCATTTGCCTCCACCAAGTGATAAGTTTTTTAAAACACAGTCGACAGATACGTAAATATCTGGAAAGTTATTCGTGAGAGTTTGGGTGATGTTCATAAGTAGTCCGGTGTCCAATTCAAGAAGTTGTTTCCCACACCGGCTGTATAGCCGCTGGAGTGGGTTGGGCGTTCAGTCACGTCTGTCTGTCTGTCTGCACTCTAAAAGGAAAACGGCTTGAGCTATCAACGCCAAACTTGGTACTAAGGTACTCTATAGTAGTCAGTCGGCAGAGGTCAAAAGATCAAAGGTTGCATGGTTGCTAGTGATGCTTGCTGCTACGGCCGTGTGCTGCTGCTGCCGGCGTGGGTCTGTATGTCGATATGACTGCTTATGTTTTCTAGTAACTTTTGCCAAGCTGGGTCCATTAACCAGGGACATCACCTCAGCTAGTCTGGAGTTATATCGACCCTGTCCTCAAAATTTAGCACTATTATATTCTGTGCTGTCTTGGTTAACTTAGAATATTTATGAGTATGATGAATCGGCCATGTTTGAGGACCAGCTAGATCACCGTGCAATGCAGCCATGGCTGTGAAGTGTCAACAGTTTTGGTTTACATCCACCATGTTGTGTACCGTTTGGTGCTGAGGCACTTGTCAAGAAACAGTGGATTGAAATTGGGGTGACCTGGATATGACGTTGTGAAACTGTGTGAAAGTAGCGCACTTAGTGACATTGTCTGGGTAGCCAACGATTAGCTGATAACACTAAACATTTCTGTAAAGCGGAGAGGTTTTTGAAAACAGTTTGTTAATTAAATCATAATCAATTTGGTTAAAATTTGTGTTATATGCTGAAGTTTCCCAGATAGTCACTTTCCCAGACAGACATTTACCAGATGGGTTATCAGTCAGACATTTTTAGGTCGACCGAGTCGACCTAATGAAGCCAGTCTCAGATGTCCGTCCGTCCATGCGTGCGCCGTGCGTACGTACGTCCGTACGTCCACCCATCCACAAAACGTTTCTTTGATTTCAATGAAATTTGGCATGTAGGTAGAGGTCGATGAGTGATGCACGACGGTATGCAGTATGACTCGATCCAAGGTCATGGTCAAGGTCATGAGCCCTTCAGAGTTGGAAATCTGGCCATTTTCAGAAGCTATCTCCTCCATCATTTACAATGGGCGCTGGCAACTGACCACTGATTCTTAAACTAGGGCACAATATCTAAATTTGATGGGGCCAGATTTTTTATATTTGGCCTAGTTATTGTGTCACATGACTTCGAACTTGGCAGAAATGTCAGTTGCGAAGAGTTGAACGTCAGTCACGTACGGGGCTAATTTTTATTTTATTGTTAATCAATCAATGTTTGTAGAAAGCAAGCTGTCTGCTTGGTTCACCTGTTGCAGCCAATCTATGTGTTTGAGAAACCTTAGGGCAGAGTTTGTTGCTGGTGATGGGTAAGTCTGCTGGTGCTTGGCAGGCCCTCTGGTTGAGTAGCTCACACAACATTTTACAGGAATCTATCTGAATAAATGTTAAAATGTGGCAACCCACATGTGACTTATGGTTAGGTAGCTCATAAGCTTGGCCGACAGATTTTAGTTTCTATATGACAGATTAGGGTAAAAATTCTACGGAGATCACTGTTAGTGAACATGGTCACATATAAACATACACTAATGTGGCAGTTGGCTTTCTTAGCTGCAGCAGAGCTACTTGTTGCTATGGAACATTACACTTGCCAGTAACATACACAGAAATTTCATAAATACTTCACGTTATTTTACTTAGTACGTAAACAAGTTGTTGTTGTTTTGCATAATGTGGATTTCGCTGTTGTAGAAATGTCGGTTGATGAAGAAGCAAGAGCACCAGTAAAACGAACAGCAAGAAGAAGCAGTCCAACGCCAAAGGTTCTGTAATGTTGGTTATTCTATGTCTCTGTGTTAGATTGCAAGCAAACTTTGGCATGTGTTATGTAGTGGCACGAGCGTACGCTCTAGAACAACAGAATGCTGGGCGGGATCTTATGTCTTTGCACTGTCATTGGAGAGATGGCATAAGGGTATGGCATTTTCTTTCATCAGGAGCCAGTTCACTGATCACGAAAGGACGAGTTTTCTGCAGTGCTTTGACAGTGTTGGTTAGGTTTCAAGAAGGGTAAGGTACTACTTCCCCACCTTTTACTGTATCTTTTAGTATCTTTTACTGTTCCCTTTGTCCTTTCTTACTCATTTCGTCTATTTTCTTGCTTTTCCATCCCTTCCCATTCTTTCCAGGCCGGACGTTGTAGGAGGTGACTAAACCTGTTTAGTTTTTTTGTGTTGATTTTGTGTTATATGTATTTTTAGTTAAGGATGCATGCTTGTTTTTGTTGTATTTGATTTAGTTTTGTCTTGCAGTGTGATAGTTGTCTCCCCCTGTTATAGGCATTAGCGTAATAATTTAAGTGAATGTCTTTCCCTTTTTGGGTGGCTGCTGAACAAAAAGGCGGCCAGGGTTGAGGTTAATTTATCTCTGGCCTTCCTTCACTGGGTTGTGATAGCTTTCTGCCCTTGACCTTTTGTCTCTGATAGAGCCATATTTGTGCTAAAAGGGGACGTTAAACTCCAACTAACTAATGCCCAATGGTTGTGTTGTGGGAGACCCAGTGCAACATGTACTACTCTGTAGAGAATGCTGTTAACTTAGGCTTTTTTGTTTGACAGAAGAAGGCAGTGGCTGCCAAAAGCCCAGCACGAGGTCATAGTCGAGCAAAGAGCTCATCACCGAAACAAAAACGTGCTCCGGCTCAAGGTCGACGTAGCCGGTCATTGGCAAAAGATAAAGAGGAGCAACCAGAGCAGGAGGAGAGAGATGAATCAGATGAACAAGAAGAAGATGCAGCAGCAGCAGCAGCTGATGAAGAAGAACAAGATGGGGAGGAAGCAAAGGTAGAGCATGAGAATGACAAGGTGATGCATGTGGATGATGAGGCAAAAGTAGAAAATGAGAGTGACAAGGTGACACCTGTGGATGAGATGGCTGCTGATAAACCAGACACAGCGCCACCTGGTGACTCACAGACACAGCCTTCAGCGGCATCACCCGTGCAAGACCTGGACTCTGTTAGCCCAGTGGAAGATCTCCCACATGTCGACCGAAAGAGAAAATTCGATGAAATAGAAGACAAAAGTGACGAGGATGAGGAAGAGGCAGGTGTTGTGAGCCCAGCAAAGGTGTTGAAGGTTTGTGAGGAGAGTGATGTCAAGAGGGCCAGTGTCGAGGCTCCGGTCGATGGTGAAATGGCGTCCACTGCTGAAGCTGCTGCTGAGTCAGACATGATGGCCGCGTCAAAGTTGTCTTTACCAATATCCAGCGAGACCAACATTGAGGACGACTACGTTGTGATTACACCTGATGATGTTCCGCCAGTTGACAGTGATGAGATGTTGAATACAGTGGCGAAGATGCTGCAGCCAGACTTATCATCAGCACTGTCCGGCAGCTGCTCGAATGCCACGTTAGACACAGCGGCCATTCAGAATCCGCTTCTGCAACGCGAATATGTTGCCAATCCAGCGGTTTTTGAAGAAACAGTCGATATTTTGCGGCGTTTCACGCTGGGATCCTATAACATTTTGGCTGACTTCCATGCTCAGAGGGATTATGGCACGGTGTCCTGGTTGACTCCTGAACAGCTGTCTCAGAGCTCTCGGCATGAGAGGCTGATGGAAGAGTTGAGTTACCTTGATGAAGACATCATCTGCTTGCAAGAGGTCGGCGGAGATTATATGCATGATGTGCTGCAGCCGACCTTGGAGAGGTGATTGTAAACACTGTTCTGACACGTTAGTTAACTGTAGTATATTATATTTTTGCTGTCATACGATGTGTAACAACTGTTTGCAACTTGTGAGCAGAGGATGTTGTAAGATGTCCTTTTAGTGACATATACTGCAGTGCCTTTTAAAGTCGATCTGCATCTGTATTACTGGTTACCTTAAAACTGTTCTGGATAGATAAGTAACAGTATCCTCCACATAGCACTACTGTTATTACAGTTTATTTTTTGTGTAAGCCAATTAAATTACAGAACTAATAGGTTACCTGCATATGCATATAAACATTGAATATAATCATTTTAAGTGCGATTATCAAATTGAAAAAGTAACGTTTGTTAGTAACTTAGCTAGCAATGCATTTGATGCTTTGATGCAGTTGGTTGGGTGGCAAAAAAGGCATCTGGCTTTGCAAATCAGAATTTTGCTTTCTTTGGAGACCCTGCATAATGTGGACCATCTCAGAAACCGATTAGACAAGACCTGAAATTAGCAGTAGCATAGCACAGTATTGTGTTGAGAATATCCCTACAAGGAGAACTGTATTTAGAAGATCATTTCAACGAGACCTCTGAGTTGAGCAGGTTGTGTCCATGAAGATAAAGGCGATGTGCTTTGATAGTTTTTGTGATATTTTTTGCGTTATTGCATTGTTTACTAGTCATAACTGCTGACCGTTCACACAGTAGGCATGAAATAGCCTGTCTGTCTTCAAAATGTCATTAAACACAACCAGCAGATAAGAGATGGTATCATCATTGCAATGAGACTCTGGATTTTTTTTCACCGGAAGCATAATGAATGTAATGGCCTGTTTGCAGTCTGTTAGCCTGCACTGTCAGTTTTATAACGGTTGCTACAGCTGACCAGAAAATGATTGCGAATGTTTATAACGTGCATTTATGATTTAACATTGCTGCTGTGCTGCGGAACTCAGCCTGTTATGTGTGTGATATTACTGTCAGTCTTGGCTACAAAGGAGTGTTTGTTGCACGGAGCACAAAGAACTTCTATGAAGGCGAGGCCACGTTCTATCGGGCCAGTCAGTTTACTCTGGAGTCCAGCGAGAGCTTGTTGCTGAATGATATTATCAGTCAAGTATGATGCTGTCAATCTTGTTTTGTATTGCATAGCACTTTCACAATCTGTACAAAACTGTAATCCACTGGTTTTTGTGGATTCACTTGAAAGTACTTTCCCCACCACCTTCTACTCTATGTTTTAGTATCTTTTACTTTTCCCTTTCTTACTCGCTTCATATATTTTCTTGTTTTTCCATCTCTTCCCATTGTACCAGAATAGTCTCACCGCATTTCTAGTCCAGATGTAGTAGGAGGTGATTACATCTGGCCTTAGTTTTGTGTGTGTAGATTTTGTGTTATATATATTTTTAGGTCGACTCAGAGTCAATCTAATAAAGTGGGTCTCAAATGTGTGTCCATCCGTCCGTCCACAAAAAGTTACTTCGATTTCAATGAAATTTGGTGTGTAGGTAGAGGTCGACGAGTGATGCATGACGGTATGCGGTGTGACCTAATTCAAGGTCAAGGTCACAAGCCCTTGAAAGTCAGAAATTCGGCCATTTTCAGAGGCTATTTCCTCCCCATTTATAATGGGGGCTTTCATGTTTTGTGCACAGTTGGGGTACTGTGCTCTATAAAGTTGCTGTGCTGTGATTGACTTCGTGGAATAAGCTGAAATTACAAATACTTAGCTTGCTGTAGTGTACACTGTTGTGTTCTTTGTGCTAACAATAGAAATAACAGTACAATTAGCAAGCTCTTCGTAAAAAAAGACAGGTTCTGTAGCTTTTTTGAATTTATATATCTTCACCAACCAACAGTGTCGGCGAGGGCATTTTGTTTTCTGGCTGTCCGTCTGCAGCATTTGTTTATATGGACAGATCTTATCACGATATCTCATGGACAACTTGAGCAATCTCGATGGAACTTACAGTGAATATGGACTAGTTCCCACTGAGTAGATTCTGGAGGTCAAAGGTCAAGGTTACAGCATGCTGTCGATGTAGTAAAGGCATTCACGTCGATTCTAGTCAAGGTCCATCTTCTAGTTCTTCACAAAAAGTCCTTCGGATTTGTGAGATTCCTTGCCAAGGACGCCGATGAACCACCGTGCAAAATTTGACACCTCTAGCTTTATCCTTGGTGGAGAAATCCCCAACCATACAAATGCACACACGCAAAATTACAAAAGAACAAACAGTATGCATGTGTGGATAACAATAGTAGCAGTGATGAGTGATTGATATGCAGAGTTGTAGCACAGTGTGTTCATGTGGTTTGTGTTATGTTGCAACTGCAGGCACTTGACGCATCGGCAGAGCTGGATGAGAGCACGCAAGCACTGCTGAAGAAGTCGTTGTCGACGTATGCTGTTGCCATGTTGACGAAACTGAGATGTATCGGTAGCGGTGACATTTTGACAGTTGCCAATGTCCATGTTGCTTGGGACAATTTTGAAAGACAGGATCGTCAGTGTTTGCAGGTAACTTGAATGTCTGCACTTGTGTTTTGCTGTTAGAAATTTTTGATTTTAGTAACACTGAAAAGACTATATTTTGTTGCTCTCCATATAACCGTGTGGTATATGCTATTGAACTCTCGTACACTCGTTTTTTGGCAGTTATACAGGTCCGTGTTAGGTAAAACATGCAGTTATGAACCGAAAAATTTTGTTTTTAGGTTGACTCTAACAGAATCTACCTAATAAAGCCGGTCTCAAATGTCCGCCCGTGCATACGTCCGTCCATCCACAAAAAAAGTTTCTTTGATTTTAGTGAAATTTGGTTTGTAGGTAGAGGTTGATGAGTGATACACGATGGTATGCAGTATGACCCGATCCAAGGTCAAGGTCACGAGCCCTTGAAAGTTGGAAATCCTGCCATTTTCAAAAGCTATCTCCACCATTTACAATGGGAGCTGGTAACTGACCACTGATTCTGGAACTACGGCACTATCTTTGATATTCGTCTAATTTTTTGTGTCACGTGACTTTGAACTTGGCAGAAATGTCAGTTGCGAAGAGTCGATCGTCAGTCCCGTACGGGGCTAGGCTAATTTTTGTTTAATTTTTGTTTTGAGTGCGATGTAAAACTTTAACTGAGTCAGTTGGATGCAATTTGTTTGCGTAATGTTCTCAAGTGAAGCTGTAAGTTGAATATTGCAACAGCTAGCAGCAACGATGCAGAGGCTGATAGAGTTAGCTGGTGGTCCAGACAAGCCGCACATCATCTGCGGTGATTTCAACTCAAAGCCCGCTAGTGCACCTTACCAGCTGATGGCTGACGGACACCTGAGTGACTATAGTTTCACTGACCTACAGGCCATCCTCACCGTTGACTCGGGAGACAATCAGGTGAGTTGTGGTTGTTTAGTCATCTTCTGTCTGAAATACTCCTGTTGTACGGTGCTTCAGTGTTTTCACTCTGACCGGGCATTTTAATAATTTGACTTGTATAGAATCTCGCTCCAGTACTTGTCAAAGGTTTTTACCGCACGAAGCTATGCTAGCATGGTATATGCTTGTCATGTTCCGTCCGTCCATCATACTCCAGTACTGTATCAAAACGGCAAAATGTAGAATTATGCAGTTAGTGCCATACGATAGCCCAGGGACTCTAGTTTACTGGTGCTAAAAATTCAAGCGAAATTCCAATGGGGTCACCTCAATGATGGTGTCAAATAGAGGTGGGGTAGGTTCAAACGGCGATTTTTGACCAGTATCTTGCTATATCTCAGAAACTGTGCAAGATAGGGACATAGTTACTATGGAACACTAATAGGAAGTCCTATGCGCTCTATCAATTGGTGCTAGTTCCAGTGACCTTGAGTGACCCTAACTGCTCATTTCCACATTTTGTGCCGCCTCTCATATCTTCGTAGACACTTTAGATTTGTTGTGGTAACTATCTTTATTAGTACTACATGTGTGGTACTAAGATTAAACAAATCATTATTGCAATTTTTCTTGTGGTATGTCTTCCAAGTGTTGTTTTGAGTTTGTTTAATTTTTACTCTAAACAAATTGTGAACAATCCAAATTTGCAAGTTAGTTTTGTTGCAGAGCAGTTGAGGTGAGATGAAAGGCTCTGTCATGTACAGACATTGTGCTTGGAAATCTGCCAGTGAAATAACTTTGAAAATTGATCCCTGTTTGCTCAGTTTATGATCAAGAGTCAAATGTCTTGTCTTGTCTTGTTTTTTGACACCATGTATAAGTAAGTAAGTAAAAATGATTAACATTCCATAATAACAAAAGTCACTTTGCAGGCACAACGTAAATGTTAAGAGTAACAGGGACTACAATTTAATCTGTCTTAAAACGAGAGCAGGAGACAGGAAGAGATGGTGCAGTGACAACGTGCTGTGGCAGACTGTTTTATATGCCGGCTCGGTACCCATGGGTTGATAGTCGAGTGCAACAGACAAACAGGAGTATGATAACGTGGACTGCAGGTGCTTTCAAAACTTCCGACTGCAGGGTAAGGGAGTTCATCCACAAGGTAGGACGGATCTAAGCCGTGAAGACATTTGAAGATGAGTACCGCCAGCTTGTAGTCTGTCCACCAATGAACTTTCAGCCAATGTAGCTGGTACAGTAGGCGAGTAATATCATTAACATGGTCATACTTCGAAGATAAACAGATGAACCATGCAGCCATACAAGATGAAGTGGAATGCTGGCCAAAACAGAATTGCAGTAATCAAGCTGCGGCAGCACCAGAGACGATGCTAGTGACTGAAGGACATCTGTTGGTACTGAATGGACCCAAGACCGGTTAGTGCAAAACAGGCAGACGTGGTCTGGATGACATTGGATCACGTCAAAGTCAGTATAGATTCCAAGGTCACGGACCACAGAAACTGGCATGGCAAGGTCAGAGCTGACTCGAAGAGGTTGTGTTGCTAACTGATGCAGACGACAACCAGTAGCTAACCGGATAATTTCAGTCTTGGTTGTGTTGAGCTGAAGCGTATTCGATCCCATCCAGCTCACAGCAGCATCAGTACAGTTAGAGAGACGGCTCTGCGGTTGCAAACATGAGGACGGAGCTGGTGAGCAGAAGCCATAGATCTGAGTCTTGTCGGCAAAATGAGGCGGGCACAAACCACAACCGTCAATCAAAGACTTCAGGTCTGCAGTGTACAGTAAAAAACCGAATGGGGCCTAACACGCGTGGTGCACCACAGTCAGTGACAGTCGGAGATGAAGAGGATGCAAATGCACTGCCGTCGGCCGATCAGATATAACTTGAACCAGTGTAGTGTAGTTCCTCCTTGGCCAAACGTTTAGAGTCGTCAGAGCAGAATTCCGTGGTCAACAGTGTATACGAATACGAGCAATGTCAGTGCACAGCTAACACTATCACTTGTTTTATTAGCGAATTATGTTGGTGAAACTAAACTTAAGAAACTGTTAAAATGAACAACAAATACGTATTCTGTGACCATGTATGTATACTGGTTCCAACTGTGTTGAAATGGTTGGCTGTAGCTGCTCCCTGTTGTCAACTTCTGGTCGGATGGTTTCCAGTACCCTGTCGGATCTGCCATGAAGAGTGCATATAGCACTGTGCAAGTAAGTAGTAATTGTGCTGCTGGCTGTGTAGTGATGGTAGTTCCTGTGATGACCGGTTTTACCTAATTGGATTGGCATGGACACGGTTGACTGGACAGCATGTATTGCTGTATTAAAGGTTATCAGACAACTTGTAAAATAACCTTACCAGACCGTCAGTGTTAACCTAAATTTATGATAACCCTTAACTTTACAAAACTCACTGTGTCTTGTTCCCCGTACGGGCTCCGGGGCGGTAATGCGCTGTGATTCATGTGTTTTGTGTTTACTTAACTTCCTTCTTCACTTACTTTCTTCATTACTTTCTTCTTTCTTTATGTTACTTATTTACTTCCTTACTCTTTTACTTCCTGACTTATCTCTCCACTCCTTCCAGAATAGACCCGTTCCGTTTCCAGGCGGGAGATCGTAGGAGGTGAACAGACTTGGCTTTAGTTTTTTTTGTGTTAATTTTATGCTGTAGTATATTTTGTTATGGATGCATGTTTGCTTTTGCTAGGTTTGTTTCAGTTTTTCAGTACTAAGCCAAGAGATTGGCTGGGAAGAACGTCTCCGAAATGACATATTTTGTCGAGTGGGACGTAAAACCACAACTCAATCAATCAATCAGTGTGGTTGTATTGCAGGGCTGTGAACCCATTACGGGTTTTTTTGCTGGTGATCTGCATGCAGTCGACTACATCTGGTTCTCAAGTGTCTCGTTGGACGTGCTTGGTGTGCTGAAGGTTGTTGATCCACCGCCGAACGAGGGTGGTCTACCGACAGCCACGTTTCCTTCTGACCACATGTCCATCAAAGCCAGCTTTGCATTCAAGTAGATCGCTAGTGACGAAATGTCTGTAGTTGTGTCAGTGATTGCATTGCATCTATACGGAGCTGCGATGAACCTACACTGATAACAAGAGACCGCTTAAGTTTCTACATTGCCAGTGATGCCGTATCCAGTCTTGATAAGGAACAATGATAAATTCAGTGATACACATGGTAAACAGTAATTTATGTCAAACAGTTTGAATTTGCGAAAGACAGTTGCATATACTTCTTATGCTAAAGACGGTGACAATAAAATAGTAAACATGTTGTCCTTTTTCTACAATTCGTTCTGTGTGTGTTTGCGATACATGCAGACTGCAACCAGTTTATCAGTTGAGGGCATTGTACATATTATGCTCTATTGTGAAGAGGCTTTAAAATTGGCAGTTGTATGTTGGACGTGATGAAATGTGAGAAGGAGTGTGTGTGGAGTATTTACTTACTGACTCGTGTGTGTAGTTCATCGTCATCATGATCAATTACTATGTTTGTCTGTTTGGCCATTGTTTATTGTGCTGTGTACACTTATCGGGCACATGTTTCTTCGTTTGATGTAATTTCAGTAAGATATTATTTACACGTCGGCTAACTACGTGTGCTCGTCTGTACCGTCAGTCACTCTGTCTCTTGTGATGAGTGGGCATGCTATGAAGCTGTGACGGACAAGTTCTGACTGCGTGTTATGTGTTAAATGAATATTCTTGTGAACGGCATCAGTTCGTCTTGCTATGTAGTTTCACTGTACATTGTGCTGTATGAAGTCAGTGAAGCAATAGCATTAACAAGAACCATGTACAGTGCTGACTGTAACATGCAGTAGACTCCCTGTAACAATGAAGTAGATTTAGAATCACTGTGTGCATGGATCAAGTATAGCTACAGTAGTAAAATGAAGATTTTGCATGTAGATTGTAATGCTGCAAGCCTTAAGTTATTTCTCGTCATAAATTCTGTATTACTTAAATACTGGGGGTGGACGGGGCAGGTCTGATACCATGGAAGGAGGTCCTCGGATGCTTTTGGGTTTTACCTAAGATAAGCATTCCAACGCCAGACCAACACAGAAAAGATATTATACAACAAGAGTCATTAGGCACTGATATGTTATAGGAACTGATGAACAGCAATTACACAAGATATCACATTCAACTGATAAACAGGTCTTGTTTCCACCCTGTTGTAGGCGCTAGCTTAATAACTTAAATGAGCCTCCCCTATCCTTTTCCATTTTCTTTCGTTGCAGAACATAAAGGCAGCGAAGTTGGGTGGTTACTGTATCATTGGCCATCTTGACCTGGCAGATCGAAATCTCCACCCAAGACCATGTTCTGATAGCCTATTTTCTGCTGAAAGGACGTTAATCTCCCAACCAACCACTTAAGTACTGTTTTGGATAAGTGTACATGATTATGCTCATATGATGCTGAAAATATTCAGTTTTCTTGACATTATTCATGCTCTGGTCTGGCCTTGGTCCAGATTTACTTGCTATGTGCTGTTAGTAATTTTATTGTAGAACGGAACAGATGTCGAGTTGGTGTTTTGTTTTTGTAATTTGTTGTAGCTGTTGTAATATGTGTGTGTACGTGCCACGTGGATTGATCGAGCGCGAATGAGTGAAGTTTGCTTGATGGTTTTTCATTGTCACTCGAGTCACCCTTACCC